>Ga0268257_1000732_pt1 | contig 34514 bp, 21 predicted proteins | sample AgamicAtPrz_FD_200249 | JGI IMG/M metagenome (GOLD analysis project Ga0268257, IMG submission 200249) | Agave microbial communities from Guanajuato, Mexico - At.P.rz (v2) (version 3) | ecosystem: Host-associated > Plants > Phyllosphere > Phylloplane/Leaf | place: Guanajuato, Mexico | collected... | reverse complement strand
GCAACTGCCGCGCGTGCTGTCGGACGTCGACGCGGCCGTGATCAACACGAACTACGCGCTGGCCGCGAACCTGCAGCCGACCAAGGACGCGATCGCGCTCGAAGCGCTGACGAGCCCGTACGCGAACCTGATCGCCGTGCGTGCGAAGGACAAGGATCAGCCGTGGGTGAAGAAGCTGGTGAAGGCGTACCAGTCGACGGAAGTGAAGGAATTCATCAAGAAGCAGTTCAAGGGCTCGATGGTCGCGTCGTTCTGAGCGCGATCGGTTGATCGAACGAAGGCCTGCACGTGTGCAGGCCTTTTTTTCGTGTGCGAGCGGAATGCTTTCGAGATGCAGGAGTAGCGTGAAGATTACACGCCGCAATTGCATTGACGTTCATGGATAAAGCCGTTTGGTAACGGTTCGACACGTTGGTATGAAACATGTGCGAGACCGCTCGAATTCGGAATCGCTATGCACTTTCTCTCTCCGGCGTCCCGTTGCGCCCCGTCATTGCTCGCGTCGAGCAGAATGACGATTTATTCCGCGTGAGATTCCACCGTCGTTGCGGTGCGATCGGTCAACAGATCGGCCGGGTTTGTCGGCACGGTAACCGTACGTCTTCGTTAGACTAAAAAACATTTTTAAAAATTACGAACGAGGACGCTGAATGAGTGCTGTCGAGAAATTGAGTGCGGCTTACCATTACTATGGGATGGTCAATCTGACTGCGGGAGAATTGTTCTTCTGGATCATGGTTGACGAAACGATGAATCAGTTGGGCGTCGATGATGCCGTGTCGGTTGGTATGATCTTGCTGGGTAGAAGTAATTTGCCGACCAGGGCAAAGCCGATCGACGCGATACAGGGGACTTCGCTTGCAAGCAAATACTCAAGAAGAGTTTTTCAAAAGGCTCAATTCCCGTTTGGTTGGAAATTGCCAACACTGGTAGGCGGACCGGTGCGAAATTTGAAAATCAGGCTGGTTAGAAACATCGGAACCTTCGTAGGAAGAACGATCCCCGTGCTTGGTTGGGTGATTCTTGCAAGGGATATTTCTATTATTGCCGGCAAGACGGTGGCTCACTGCAATAGAGTTGCAAGGGAGGGGGATAGGTTATGGTAGATCTTGAAAAAAAGGTGATTGAGTTTGTAAGGAAAAAGTCCGGATTCTCTATATCATTCATGGCCGATGAGATAACGGAAAGTACCGATTTGGATCTGGACTTGCGTTTTGATGATTGTGAGGTCGAGGATCTGATGCGGGAGTATTCGGCGAAATTTAATGTTGATATAAGTGGGTTCGATATTAAAAAATATTATCCGGAAGACGATTCTTCGTTTCTTGACTTGATCAATCCGTTTAAGAAAAAAGTGATCCATCGTGTTCCGGATCTGAATGTTCGAATGCTGATCGCATCGGCAAAAGCGGGGCGCTGGCTCTACGACTGACCGCTCACCGAGTTTGTCTACGACCTGACGGGGGGCGCTGTCCGGCGTTGCTGCAAACATCGCGCAGCCCCTTTTTCATATCGGTGCGCGTAAAGGAGGGCCGACAGCGTGGCGTTCAGCGCGCGCTCACATCTCCCCACGCCGCGAGCAGATCGACATGATCTGCTGGATCGCATAGTTGTCGCGCACGCCCGGCAGCGACTGCACCACGCACTCGTGAAAGCGCCGTTCGCGCGGCAGCAGCATCGCGTTGTTGCGGTACAGCGCATCGCAGGAGCGCTGGATCAGCTGCGCGGCGGCGCCGTTGCGGCTCTCGCGCAGCGCATTGAGCATGCAGTCGTCGTATTGCGCGCTGCCGTCGGTCAGCGCGAAGGCTGCTCCCGGCAGCGCCAGCGCGACGGCCACCCATGCGATCGCACGAATCGTTCGTTTCAAGTCCCCTCCGATGGTGTGGGTCGGGTCGGCGGACAGCATAACGTAAAGTGGTCGACGCGGCTGACGCGTTGCGGGCCGGCGCGCCGTGGCATGACGGGCGCGCCGGCTTCTCCCCGATTTCTTCCGACGAAAACCGGTTTTACACCGCTGCTGTGCGGCGCGGACGCATTGTCATATACTGTATATCCATACAGTTGTGGGTGGCATCATGCTCGCATCCTCCATTTCTCCCGAGTCCCTTCATCCGTCGCTGTGGCGCGGCTCGCAGCTCGCGCGCGGCGGTCCGCGCACGATCGAGACCGGCTTCGCGCCGCTGTCGGCCGAGCTGCCGGGCGGCGGCTGGCCGGTCGGCGGCCTCGTCGAACTGCTGGCCGCGCAGCCGGGCTGCGGCGAGATGCGGCTGCTCGCACCCGCGCTCGCCCGCGCCGTCAGCGCGCGGCGGCCGCTCGCGCTCGTCGCGCCGCCGCAGTCGCCGCATGCCACCGCGCTCGCCAGCCTCGGCGTGCCGGCCGACGCGCTGCTGTGGTTGCGCGCCGGTAGCCGCACCGATGCGCTGTGGGCCGCCGAGCAGGCGCTCAAGACCGGCTGTTGCGGCGCGCTGCTGCTCTGGCAGGACGCGCGGCCCGATGCGCTGCGGCGCCTGCATCTCGCGGCCGCGCGCACCGGCGACACGCTGTTCGTGATGCTGCGCCCGCTGTCGGCCGCGCGGCAGCCGTCGCCGGCCGTGCTGCGCGTCGCGCTGCATCCGGTGCCGGGCGGCGTGTCGCTCGACATCGTCAAGCGTCGCGGGCCCGCGCGCAGCGAGCCGCTCGTGCTCGATTTGCCGTCGCCCATCGTGGAGAGCCGCTATGCGCGTCTTGCTCGGCATCCATCTGCCGCGCCTGCCGCTCGACGTGTGCGCCCCGCCGCCGTCTGACGCAGCGGCCGGCGAGGCCGGCGACGCAGGCTGCGCGGTGCTCGAGCAGGGTGTCGTGCTGATCGCCGATGCGGCCGCGCGCCGACAGGGCGTGCGCGCGGGCATGAAGCGCGGCGGCGTGCTGACGCTCGCGCCCGCGACGCAGCTCGTCGAACGCGATCCCGCCCGCGAAGCCGATGCGCTGCGCGCGGTCGCGCTCGCGCTGCTGCGCTTCTCGCCGTGCGTCGCGCTCGACGACGAAGCCACGCTGATCGTCGACGTCGGCCCGAGCCTGCGCCTGTTCGGCGGGCTGCCGTCGCTGTGCCGCCAGGTGCGCGCGACGCTCGCGGCGCTCGGCTATGCGGCGCGCCTGTCCGCCGCGCCGACCGGGCGCGGCGCGTGGCTGCTCGCGCGCACGTCGGCGCGCTCGCGCATGCGGCGCCGCGTCGCGCGTCACGCGTCGCTCGTCCGCACGCTCGACCGGCTGCCCTGCGTGCTGCTGCCCGACGCGCGTCCGTATGCGGGCTGGTTCGACGGCCTCGGCTGTCGCACGCTTGCCGATCTGCGCCGCCTGCCGCGCGCGGGGCTGCAGCGGCGTTGCGGTCCCGCGCTGCTGGCCGCGCTCGATCGGGCGTACGGCGAAGCGGTCGAGCCGCTCGCGTGGATGGCGGTGCCGCCCGTGTTCGACGTGCGGCTCGAATTGCCGGAGCGCGTCGACTACGCGGAAGCCGTGCTGTTCGCCGCACGGCGGCTCGTCGTGCAGCTGTGCGGCTGGCTGGCCGCGCGGCAACTGTCGCTGGCCGCGATGACGTTCGAGCTCGAGCACGAGCGCGGCCGCCAGGCCGTGCCGCCGACCCCGCTCGAACTCGCGTTCGCGGCGCCCGTGCGCGACGAAGCGCATTTCATGCGGCTGCTCGGCGAGCGGCTCGCGCGCGTCGAGCTGCCGGCCGCGGTGATCGCGGTGCGGCTGAAGGCCACGCGCGTCGAACCGGTCGCGCCGCCGGCCGACGATCTTTTTCCCGAGCCGGGCGGTACGCGGGAAACCCGCGAGCGGTTGCTCGAGCTGCTGGTCGCGCGGCTCGGCACGGACAACGTATTGCGCGCGGCGCCTGTCGCCGATCATCGTCCCGAGGTCGCGAACCGCTGGTTGCCGCTCGATGCGCAAGCGGGCAAGCCTGTTGCCGGTCCGCCCGCCGCGCCGCCGCGTCCCGCGTGGCTGCTCGCCGAACCGCTGCCGCTTCTGATGCGCGGCGAGCGGCCGGTATTTCATACGCCACTCCGGATGATGTCGTCGGCCGAGCGGATCGAGGCCGGGTGGTTCGACGGACAGTTGATCGCACGCGATTACCACGTCGCGCAGGACGAAGAGGGCGCGTGCTACTGGGTATTCATGGAGCGGACGAGCAGTCAGGCTGCCCCGCGCTGGTTCCTGCACGGTTTGTTCGGGTGAGCGGAGATGGCTGCGGAATTCAGTTTGCTGCCCGATTACGCGGAGTTGTTCTGCCGCTCGAACTTTTCGTTCCTGCATGGCGCGTCGCATGCGGACGAACTGGTCGAGCGTGCGGCGGAACTCGGCTATCGCGGGATCGCGATCACCGACGAATGCTCGCTCGCCGGCGCGCCGCGCATGCATGTCGCCGCGAAGGCGAAAGGGCTGCCGCTTGTCATCGGTTCGTATTTCGACGTCACGCCGGATGAAGTCGCGCCCGGCCAGGATCCGGGCCCCGGTGCGTTCGGGCTCGTGTTGCTCGCGCAGAACCGCGAAGGGTACGGCAACCTGTCCGAGTTGATTTCGTGGCGGCGGATGGAGTCGCCGAAGGGAACTTACCGGCTGACGTCGCGAATGTTGTCGAGGCCGCCTGAGAAATTCGCCCATCTGCGTGGCATGCCCGACTGCTTCGCGATTCTCGTGCCGACGTATCCGGTGCGGGCGGCCGTGCTCGATGCGCAGGTCGCATGGTTCCGCGCGACCTTCGGCGAGCGTGCGCGGCTCGGGCTCGTGCAGTTGCAGCGTGCGCTGGATGGTGCGCAGCGCGACGAGATTCGCGAGGCCGGCAAACGGCGCGGCGTGCGCATCGTCGCGCTTGGCGACGTGACGATGCATAAACGCTCCTGCAAACCGCTGCAGGACGTGATGACGGCGATTCGCGTCGGGATGCCGGTTTCTGAATGCGGCTATGCGCTCGCGCCGAATGCGGAGCAGCATCTGCGTTGGCGGAAGCGAATCGCAGAACTGTTTTCGCCGAACGAGATGGCGGAGACGTGCGCGATTCTCGATGCATGCGACGTCGATCTCGGCAAGCTGCGCTACGAGTATCCCGACGAGATCGTGCCGAAGGGGCTCACGCCGACGCGCTATCTGGAACAGGAAACCTTCGCGGGAGCGGCCGGGCGTTATCCGAACGGCATCCCGGAAAAAGTAGAGCAGCAGATCCGGTACGAACTCGATCTGATCGCCCGGCTGAAATACGAGCCGTTCTTCCTGACCGTCTACGACATCGTCAAATACGCGCGCAGCCAGAACATCCTGTGCCAGGGCCGCGGCTCGGCCGCGAATTCGGTGGTCTGCTATTGCCTCGGCATCACCGAAGTGAATCCCGAGCAAAGCACGATGCTGTTCGAGCGCTTCATCAGCGCGGAACGCGGCGAGCCGCCCGACATCGACGTATATAGAACCCTGTTTTCTACCGATGAGCGGCACGCTTGCCCGTCAGCCTTTTGTTTCGGTACTCCACCTCCTTAGATGAATCGGTAGATATACCGAATCAATCGGGATAGCGCGAAAGAGCATCGTTTTCCAGGACGTCGGCCACACGATGTTCGATGGAAATGTTCTGCATCGGTTGTACATCTCATGAACACATTGCCTCTCTCGTTGCCGGCATATGCCGAACTCTTCTGCTTATCGAACTTCACCTTCTTGGAGGGGGCTTCGCATGCGGAGGAGTTGGTCAAGCGAGCCGCTCAGCTGGGTTACTCCGGGATTGCTATCACGGACGAATGCTCTTTGGCGGGGGTTGTACGGGCGCATGTAGCGGCCAAGGACCTAAATTTTCCGTTGGTCATCGGGTCGTACTTCAAGCTGACTCAGGCCGATTCGTCTCCTGCCCTTGACCTAATCTTGCTGGCCCAGAACCGCGAAGGGTATGGCAATCTGTCCGAGCTCATCACGCTGGCACGCATGCGATCACCCAAAGGTGGATATCGCCTCACGCCACAGGATCTCTTGAAACCGGAGAAGGCGCATGCCCATCTGAGAGGCATGCCAGGGTGCCTCGCGATCCTGATTCCCAAGTTCCCCGCGAAACCGGAAGCGCTGGACGCTCAAGTTGAGTGGCTGTTGGAGACGTTCCCAGGGCGTGCATGGGTCGGCCTATGTCTGCATCAGCGCGCAATGGACAATCCCCATGCTGGTGTTGTCGAGCACATAGCGTATGGCAACGGTGTCCCAGTCGTCGCGGTCGGGCATGTAACCATGCATGTCCGTTCCAGGAAGCCGCTGCAGGACACAATGACGGCGATCCGAATAGGCAAGCCCGTCGCAGAATGCGGCTATGAGCTTGCACCGAATGCCGAGCAGCATCTGCGGTCGCGGATGCGCTTGGCGCATCTCCATCATCCAAACGCGTTAAACGAGACGGTCGCGATTCTTTCACGTTGCGGGTTCTCGCTCGATGAGTTGCGTTACGAGTACCCCGATGAACTAGTGCCGGCTGGGCTCACACCAACCGAATATCTACGACAAGAAACATACATTGGAGCGCATCGTCGCTTCTCGAAAGGCATCCCTCTCAACGTGCAGGCGCAGCTCGAACATGAGCTAGAGCTCATCACGGAATTGAGCTACGAGCCATATTTTTTGACGGTGTACGACATCGTCAAATTTGCGCGCAGCGAAGGAATTCTTTGTCAGGGACGTGGGTCAGCAGCCAATTCTGCGGTCTGTTATTGCCTTGGCATAACGGAGGTGGATCCTGCCCGATCGACGATGCTGTTTGAACGATTCATCAGCCGGGAACGCAATAGTCCGCCCGACATAGATGTCGATTTCGAGCATCAAAAGAGAGAAATCGTTATGCAATACATCTATCGAAAGTATGGGCGTGACCGCGCAGCTATCGCTGCTGCTGTATCGACATACCGTGCTCGAGGTGTGCTTCGGGACGTAGGGAAAGCAGTCGGTGTTGATGCTCAGATTGTCGATCGAGTTGCCAAGGCGCACCACTGGTTCGACGGCACAGCAGATTTACTCGAGCGATTTTCAGAGTCAGGGCTGGATCCATCGGCACCCATCATTCAAACTTGGGCATCGCTTGCCGCGCAGCTGTATGGTTTTCCTCGCCACCTTTCCCAGCACTCCGGTGGCTTTGTCATCAGTCGAGGCAAGCTGTCACGCCTTGTACCGATCGAGAACGCGGCAATGCAGGACCGTAGCGTGATTCAGTGGGATAAGGATGACCTTGAGTCGCTCGGGTTGCTCAAAGTAGATGTGTTGGCGTTGGGAATGCTGAGCGTCATTCGCCGGGCGCTTGACCTCGTATCCCTGCACCGCGGCGAGCCGTTTGAGATGCAGGATATCCCGTCAGAGGACCCGGAAACTTACGACATGATCTCGAATGCGGATACGGTCGGAGTATTTCAGATCGAGTCGAGAGCGCAGCAGTCCATGCTGCCACGATTGAAGCCACGAACGTTCTACGACCTCGTGATTGAGGTAGCGATCGTGCGTCCTGGTCCGATTCAAGGTGGTGCTGTCCATCCGTATTTGAAGCGACGTCAAGGAATAGATCCGGTTAGCTATCCGAGCAAGGATCTGGAAACCGCACTAGCTCGAACGCTCGGTGTGCCGATCTTCCAGGAGCAAGTGATGCAGGTCGCAATTCTAGCGGCCGGCTTTTCTCCCGGAGAGGCTGACGGACTACGACGTGCGATGGCAGCTTGGAAGCGCAAAGGCGGGCTGGAGCCTTATCACGATCGTCTGGTGAGTGGCATGTTGATACGTGGCTACGAAAGGGAATTTGCCGAAGCGATCTTTGCTCAGATAAAGGGGTTTGCCGACTATGGTTTCCCGGAAAGCCATGCGGCAAGCTTTGCGTTGCTTGTCTACGTCAGCAGCTGGTTTAAATGTCACGAGCCCGAGGCGTTCCTTGTGTCATTACTGAATAGCCAGCCAATGGGGTTCTACTCGCCCTCACAGCTCATCCAGGACGCGAAACGTCATGGGGTTACGGTTTTGCCTGCAGACGTCGCGATCAGCAACTGGGAGTCGTCTCTGGAATATCCAGAAGTGGGGTGTCGTCCCGTTGTTCGGCTTGGTCTCTCTCTTCTGCACGGGATGCGAGCGGAGGCGGCTGATCGAATTGAAATGGCCCGAGCCGTTGAGCCGTTTTCGTCAACGATTGATCTGGCTCGGCGGGCTCAGTTGGATCGACATGATTTGCATGTTCTGGCTCGATCCGATGCGCTTGCGTCGCTGGCTGGCGGTCGTCGAAGTGCGCTGTGGGAATCCGTTGTCGCTGCTCCGGACAAGGATCTGCTTGCTTCAGCAAATGTGGTTGATGAAACACCTGATCTTGGATGGGCATCCGAAGGGGACGAGATACAGAGTGACTACCAATCTATGGGGCTGACGCTGCGACGACACCCCCTAGCGTTGCTGCGTCCGATGCTACATGCGAAGAAGCTTATGCCGGCCGCTACGTTAAACACCTACCCAAACGGAAGGCTCGCGCGTGCATGTGGGTTGGTCACCGTACGACAGCGGCCGGGAACTGCGAAAGGCGTAATCTTTGTCACGCTTGAGGACGAAACCGGAAACGTGAACGTAATAGTTTGGCCCAAGTTGCTGGAGACACAACGCAAGGAAATCCTCGGTGCTAGGTTGCTGGCGGTCTTGGGCGTTTGGCAAAGCGTCGACGGCGTACAGCATCTGGTCGCCAAACGCGTCGTAGATCTGACGCACTTACTCGGAGAGCTGCCAACGGTGAGCCGGAATTTTCACTAGGAAGCAATCTCGGAGACCCATTTGGTGTCAAGTCAACCCTTTAATACGGCAAGCTAACAGCGTACAACTATCCCGTTCGACCAGTGAGGATCCTCAGTCAGGCCATTGAGGGAGGCCAAGCCCGGTTGGATAGAACATCAGGGTGGCGTGGCTCATCAATAGGCCTGCCGTGCTCAAGACGCCAAATTTCAATTTGCCCTAGCAGTTCGATCGCGGATCTTTGGCGCTTTTTGTCCTCGAGAGCCATCTTAAATAACCAGATGCGCAACTCATTCGCTGAACGGGCATGTTCCGTGAAAACGTTGGAAGTCTGGCCGTATGGACGTCGCTCAATGAACGTAGCTTCGATTTGTCTCACGATACCTTGCGGAATCGGATAGAGTTTGGCGTCATCAAGCAGGTTCAGATTTGTGATGAGGGCCTCGGGGGTACCAATTCGATACATTACCTTCGAGAGAATGTCTCGGCTGATGTCGGGCAGATCCAGATCACACAGTTTCATCAGCCTCGATGCTACCTCGTCACTATTCAGAGCAAGTTTAGCGAGTTTCGAAACCAATAAATCGTCATGGCGAGGGGGGCGCGTTAGCCTGATGCCATGAACATCCGGATCGATTGAACTTAGTAGAAAATCACGTGTTCGAGGCGTGTCGAGTGTAGCGAAGGCGACAATAAAGTTGTCGTCGCACTGCTCAAACGTCCGCACATCAGAGGCAAGTTCATACAGAACATCGACTGCGGAATCTGAACGGCTTTCACCGAGAGCTGCAATGAGATCTCGCAATTCGTATCCCTGTAGCTGTCGCGTGAAGATTACATCACGCATCTTGGAAATTCCCAGTGCAGGATCGTCAACAAAGGGGCAAAGCGTGAGGATTCGACGCAAAATATATCGATCGGAATCGTGTATCCACTTACCTGCTCGCCCAAGGAAGGAGTCAAGCAGTGAGAAGACGGCATGCGCAGGAACAATCACACCCGCCATCATCAAGCGCTCGATGGCGGTGAGGCAAATTTGGTGATCCCACGCACCGGGAGAAGAGATTACATCGAGCACAATTGCTGCGGAACTGCGTCCGTCAATGGCGGCAAGCGCGTTCGCGAGTTCCTTCAGTCCGACTATTTCCTTACCACCTTGTTCCTGCTCACGCAGATGCACTATTTGGGCATTGATCGCCGCTGAATACCGAGTACGTCGCTGGTTATCGCCAAGTGCAGAAACGTGACCTCGAGCATTCCACATCACGTCGAAGGGGAATGACCGCGTGAAGGCGTTTCCAGACTCCAAAACATAGTCACGTGCTATCGCAGCGGCAACCTCAACTAGGTACTCCGGCTCGAGGAGTAGATCGATGAGCACCTGCTCAGCACCAACCGGATCCAAACGTAAGATTGCAGCGATGTGCCAACCGGCATAGTTCATTGCCGCGCCGTTGCCTTGAGGTCCACGGTCACCTGCAATACGTGCGGCTTTGCCTCGGCGTACTCTCTGGATGTCAGCGCGGATGAGTTTTATCATCTCGGCCATATCGTCGGGCTCCGCGATCTGAGCGATCGATGAAGCCAAATTTGCCTTCTCTTCGCCAGTGAAGTCGTCCTGGCTGAGCACTAGATCGACGCTGTTTATCAGATAAGCACGTAGCTGTGCCCTCAGGTCTGCATCAACGACTCGTAGCGGCGGCTCATTCCCTCTGGCAACCTTACTGAGAAGACGTGTCGCAACTTGGATGTCAAGGACGTTTCCGGCAACAACAGACGACGCGATGCCTGCTGCAGCATTGTTGGCAGGAAGGCAGCGAAATATAGCCTCCAACTGATAAATTATCTGCCATTCGAATTCATGCCGCTGATTCGCCTCCGCATTCACCTTGCCATGAAGCTCGCGCAGCCTTGCAAACACACGTTCCGCGAGACCATCGTCTGCGCCGGCTCCGATTACAGAGATCATGCCTTCGATTGGCGCACCTTTTAGATCTTCGGTCTCAAGACGTTGAAGGCATTTCTCCACCAGATCGCGCGGAAGGGCCGTTGCGAATGGCAGCCAGTACTCCGATCGGTAAGGTTCCTCTTCCATAATCTGAGTTGAAGCCCACTTGTTCACCCAGGCCGGATCAGTATTACGAAGATACTCAAGTGCGGGTTCGATGTGGTGCAAACGCAGATTATTCTTGCCATCCGCTGCTAATGACACTATCGCATCCTCAATCACGTCGGTGAGATCTGATTCGCCGAGTGCAATCAAGCCCAGTGCCGCCGTCATGCGAGCAGCATGATCTTCCGTGTTGTCGATGAAGCTCCGCATTGCAGCAATAGTTTGGGCGCGAAATTGCGCGGGCATCTGATCAAAGTTCTCACGCGCGACGTCGTCAAATGTACTTGCGTCCATCGACTCAAGTACGATGGCTAGAGCATCCTCTGACCCGGTCCACAGAAGAACCGAAGCCGCGGCCTTCTTCACTGCAGTGCTGGTGTCGTCTGCGGCGAATGAAGCTATCTCTTCATCCGTACGCTGATGAAGTAGTTCGGCAACGAAGTCCACTCGTGCCTCTTCACTCCAGCCACGTACCACGTCGGGCCAATCGGGTCCGAGTGACGATGCCAAGACATCTGGCCCGAGTCGGTACATTTGAAGACGCTCCTGCTGATCTTCTCCAGACAAGATCGGAGCGAGGATGTCACGAAAGTCGGCCGTGCCGGCAGCAAACATGGCAGCAACTGCCAATTGCCTGAAGTTGTCGTCATGGCCTGCGTACATCGTGCGGAGACGTTCGCCCAACGTTGCACGCACTTCATCCCATACAAGAGGACCGCAAAGCTGTACCAGCTCTCCGGCAAAGGCGAGATCGACGCCGATTGCCATTTGCACCAATAGCTTGCCGGCGAGAGCGTCTCGCACGCGGGCTTCACCAGCATCTGCTTGCTTGACCAACGCCTCGGCGATCAGTCGAAGTGGCTCGGCCCAGGTCGGATCGTTTACATAGCTAACAGTGAAGCGTGTGATTGCTTCATCATCGTCGTCTCGCAGTTCCAGAAGACGTGCACGGATATCGAGTGCGGCATGGTACTCCTGAAGCTGTTGGTGTTCGAACTGGAACGCTGTCTGTGGGTAGTCGACACGCTCTAGAACATGATGTGCAGTAAGCGTAGCAAGGACAGCCGGTGCCCCTACCATTTCGATTTGCCCGTCGTTCGCGAGGTGTCGAACGACATTCGAGATGATGGCTCGTGCATCAGCTTCAGACAATGCCACCGCGCCGCGCCGCGTCATCTCGATTGCAAGGGCCTTGAGGTAGTCAGTCTGCCGTCCGTGTATCGGGGCCGCTTGCAGTGCGTTTCGATGTTCATCTCGTTGTTCTTGTAGGAGAAGAACCTGATCTAGGACGCCGATCTTCGTAGACGGAACATTGACGCCGGCCTCAAACAGCGAAGTGACTTCCGAGAGGACAAATGGAGTACGTGTTATCTCTTCAAGTGACGGGTCGCTCTCGATGCGAGCACGAAGTTCGATACTTTTCGCGCCAAGGCGGGCAGCCAAATATGCGTCCCGCTGCGTACGCCCCAGGCGCAATAGCCGGAGCCGTAGGGCCCCAGGGAGCGGAGGTGTCAAATGATGCGTGCGAGTGGCAACGATAATCCCTGCACTTGGGAAATCCCGCTCGAGCTCTCGAAGTGCGTCGTTTGCTTGTGTTGAATTCGTTTCGGCTATTTCATTCCAACCATTCAACAACAGAAGCATAGGTTCTGTCTGCTGCACGCGCGCGAGGTCAACGGCCGTGAGGCCCTCGGCTTGGAACGACCGCATGCCGGCTATGTACTCGAGAATTCCGCGGCGTGACGCAGTCCACGCGGGGAGTTCGACGATGAGTGCTATACCAGTGGGGCGTGCATGTTGTGCAAGCTGTATCAGCGTTGTGGTCTTCCCACCACCAGCGGAACCTTCAAGCACAATACGCCGACTCTGCAGAAGTGCTAAGTCGATCTGCTCGAGCGACATCACCTCGGCAGATTCCGAGCCATCGGGGTCGAGCCGCACTGCGGCGAGATCGATAAGCGGATACCCTTTTGTTTTGCCCGCCCAAGATTGGGTAACGGCGCTGGCTGCGCGTCTGACTCGATTGGTGAGATCTGCGAGCTGTGGTTCTACGTTGACATCAAGATGGAGAAAGCTGGCGCGGAGTGACGCGTTCTCAGGCATCAGCATCTGTGTGATGATTTCTTCGCGCTCGACAAGATGGAGTTCGAGATCGAAGTCACGGTAGATTTCTTCTTCCCAGCGCTTTCGATCGGCATTGCCGACCTTGGCGGGTGTGACAAACAGGAGCATCTTCAGATCAGGAAAATGCGCTTTGGCGGCCGTAGCGTCGTCGGAAATTTTCTTAAGAGTAGGTGTGATAGACGCGGCCAACCCTTTGCCGATTTTCTCCGGTGTCAGCCCTGCGGGCGCGTAGGCATCAAGGCCGAAATCCTTCTTGCGCTGCCGGGCGATGAGTTCGGGCCATCGCTTCTTTCCAAGCACTACGGCTAGCCCCTGAAAACGCATTCCCTCCTCTTGCGAGGCGAGTTCGTCGAGTGCCCTTTCAATATCGGTTCTCAGGACGGTCATTCAGACTCGATGCATGAAGAAAAATTATTCCGAATATGCCACGAGTCACCGGACCTTTCCAGTTGCACCCTCAGCCACTCAACGAGAGGTTCATGATGCTGTGCACAAAATCGCTCACGACGAATTTTCTCGGGAAGATTGTGTCCTTCGGCCTTCGCGTTGACTACATATCCATTCGAGTGCTTCATTCCATTGAGTGGGGGAAAGGAGTGCCTGAACAATCCCGTCAACTTCGCACGCGAGCCTGACCGAGTGTCCTCGACGCTGTACTTGAATGAGAGAGGGGTGCTTTCTAAGGATGACTTCCAACGCGTCAACCAAGCATGGAGGCACGGTATGTCGGTCGGCGGATTTCCTAATATCCATTCCCAGCTCCTCCGTAGTGACGCGGCCAAATGCTTCGGTTAACGAAAGTGGGTGTCGCAGTGATTCTTGCTCCAGCATCTGCGCTAGTCGAATATTTTCCCGTGCAAGCCTCTCGTTGTCCTGCCTGAGAATGTCGATGTGTAACTTGGTTTTGGTGTCCAGATCTGTGGCTGGATAGTGCTCGGCCTCATCCGTGATTCGTTTGCCTGCTTTAGGCGCGACGCCTCCAGAGCGGGGGGCATGATATTCACTGATCCGGGTCGCGATGTATGCCTTCAGATGCCGGTTATTCTGAACCGTTTGCGCGCGTGGTCCGCCGAACAGATCAGTCGCCATCGCGGCGACGCGACTGTAGTTCATAAGACCTCGCATCGCTTCGATCCTGTCGCACGCGGCCTTGATACGTTCCAGGCTGACCCGGGCCTTCGCACCCACCCGGTCCATCAATTGCGCCAGCACTTGTTCTGCTGTTCCATCGAATTGATCAGCCACGACGCACTCTCCTAGGTCGTTGTTTCGACTGATTTGGCAGAGCCTTTTGACTTCGCGGTATCGCTTCTGCAAGCGTTGATGCGACCCATCTATGAAACTCATCACGCTTTTCTGCCGAGAGGGGAAGCGGCGTGCGTGCGTCAATCGCTTCCTGGGCACTTTCGTACCCTACAAGATGCTCCACCATGGAGGCCATAAGATAGGCTGCTCGATGGCGCAGTCGATCATCCCGAATATCCATCAGCAAATGGCGACTGTCTTCGGTCCGAAGAATCCTGTCCATGAATTGCGAACATGCATCCTTCGACAGACTGGACGCTTTCTCAAGACCCCCTTGGATGATCGCCGCGTCGAGGATATTCCTGACCAGCCCGAAGTCGCCGGACTTCTCAAATCGCACTTCGACTTCACGCCTCAACTTGTCGTCGCTCTCGCCCGCTACCAACAAAAAATGCCCGGGCGTGGGTGAGCGCTTCTGTTTGAACTTTCTCCATTCCTTCATCAGTCGAGCCGACTCGGTATACATGCGGTAGCGATTGATCCACTCGAGGATCAAGGGCTCGCTCTTTCGATCGAAGTCGGCGATCTTCTCTTTGATCAGTTGCTTGTCAAACACCAATTTATGCCGCTCGGCCTCAGCGAGATCGGGAACGTCCTTCCATGCCAGCTCAGACAACGCGTCGTACAGGGCTTTGCGCTCCCTGCCGAGGAGACGGAGCTCAAGCATGAGTTCATTCATCGCAAGGCCCTGATGAATGAGGAACGCCGGCCCGGTACTGAAGAAGCGGCAGTTACCACATCCACCTTCCACGGGTGAGTAGTGTCGGACAATCTTGTCAGGGTCTTCCTCTTCGGACGGGATGCCGATATGGCATCCGCTACCGCCCACGGGGCAGATTCCGCCCGGTACGGTCTTCCAACTCGATGGCTGGTCCAGAATGTCATCGTCGCGGTGGCGGGCGTATCGTCGATTGAATGTCCACAGCGTTCGCTGAGCACTCAACGGCTCGCGGTAACAGTCCCACTCGTCGGCCGCCCCGCTGTTCTGAAGGGCCTCTACCAGTCTCGCCTTGAAGGCGCCCGGCTCCGCCTTGCTGTAATACATCGTCATTACTGCGGTGGCATGGCCAGCGATGAACTCCTGGACTATGCTGACGGGAACGCCCATCTCGATCAGACGGGAGATTCCGGCGACCCGAAGTCCATGGATCTCATATATGCTGGCCCGCCCCTCGTGGCTGGAGCTTGATGTACTCGTCTGGGTGAGTCTTACAAGTCGTCCCTCGGCTGCGAGCCTCTTTTCCGTTTCGATCGACAGCGCATTGAACAACTTATAGAGCTTGTTGTGCGATACAGGTTGGTAGTAACGTGTTTGCTTGCTGTCGCCCTTGTAGTACTCGTTGCTCAAGTCCGCGAACAGTGGTGTGAATGCCGGCAACAAGTCAAGATACTTGTCATTGACATGTAGCCTGTCGGAAATTGAGTCGCCGAAGGAGATTGGTATCGGATTGGGGTGGTACCGGTTCATCCAGTCGATCTGCTTCGCAATCAACGTGTACGGGCGGTTTAGCCACTGCGCCGTTTGCGACGCTATGCTGGAATCGTGATCCTCCCGAATATTCGGCCATGGAAGTTCATATCCACGTCGACTCGAGGGATCCCACATTTGGGTTTTGTTGGTGTTGATGAAGATGCCGAGTTCTTCTTCCTCAAGCATTGGATCTACGAGTGGCTGAAGTACACCGCTCGGTCGCCCATAACGCTGCCGGTGCGTGCTTCCATCGGGGTACCGCCACTTTCGGAGGGGGTGCTTGTTCACAACGTATCGGTGTTGGCCGACGTCCCAGATATGTTCGTCTAGAATGCCGCGGTCCAGCCACCGAGCCTGCTTTGCTCGGATCGGTAGAAGAAGTAGTAGAGCAAGAAGTGCACATCTTGACGGACACCATACTTTCTCACTTTGCCCACCTCCGTGAGATCGCCATTCGAACCAATCTGTGTGGCAAATGGTCTTTGCCCAGCGAAATGTCGGTGTTCCCGTGTCGTCTACCTCCAGCAGTACATCGATCATTGCATCGTGCACGCTGTTGGGTAGCCGTCGTCGAGAAGACTTGTGCTGTTGGTTTATGTTGAACGGGTTCTCGATGGCTTCGAACGGACTTTCGTCGATGGGTAGCAGAGGGTCTGGTGCCAGCTTTAGGGCGTTGACAACACCACGAAAGGCATGTGCGGTTGAGTGCCAATATCCCCATGCCGTTCCGGTTGAAATTTTCCCTTGCTGAATTCGGCTCGCGAGATAGTGCTTGAACGTGATGTTGCTTGTTGGGGCAGCTGGATCGATCAGGTCGCGAATGGTAATGTCGGCGGGAGATCGGATTTCCCTTTGCGTCGCCCATTGAACAATGCTGCGTAGCGAAGCTCGAGTGTGTGCTTTTCCAGATTCACTCGTTTGGACAACGAGCTCAGCAAATCGACTCCATGCGGAGCCGCTCTTGTCACCGATAGCGGTAGGTGTCCACACCTCATTCTGCGCCTTTGCTCCTTGTCGACGGCCCCCGTGCAGACCGCTGAGGGGCCATGGACTGAGTTTGGTATTGTCACGCTGCACTGGCTCTACGAGATGCTTGGTCAGGCTGTAGGCGTAGTGGCTCTCCTTGAAGCCGGAAAGCCAGCTCCTCAGTTGTGCTGGGACATCATTGACGTCACGGACATCAGTCGATGAAATCAGCAGTTGCAGTAACGGTCGGTGGTGTGGCTTTATCGTGCTCCATGGCCAATGAGGCGCAGCGATTCGACAGGCTTCCGGGTACGCCATTTGGGATGACGGGAGAAGTATTGAGCCACGTTGGACAAGGTTGACCAACGTGAGCTCCGCGGCATTCGCAATGTTCAGCAATGACATCCCGTCGGGAATACTGGATAGCGCTGCGCACGGAATGGCGAACGCTTTAAGGCGTGCTAGCACTTGGCGGTTGTGCTGTTGCGCCCGACTGAGATCAGATCCATGGCGGTGTTTGTTCCAGCTAAATTGCCGAGCAACGCAGAGGATTTCAATTGCAGCATCAAGTGACTCTTGTGACAACGCTTCAAGCAGCTGGAGAAATTCTGACTTTCCAAGGTGTAGCCAAGAGGAGGACGAACCATTCAGTCTCGGCATCCCGTCGGAGGAGTGCTTGAGCGACTGAGTGACCTCGTCGATCACGAAGGCTCGTTGCTGCTCAATGCCACTCGGATAACTTTCTTTGAACCACACGGCAAACTCTTGCCACGTGAATGCATCACGATTTTTCCCGGAGGGAAGCTGTTGGTGGAACGTTCGGAACAGCGTGAGCGGAAACCACAGACGGAAATTCGAGGTCGATGAGTCAAATGCTCGCGATAAGGAGCCACCGGACAATTCGAAGCAGCGGTCAAATCGCGCGGTGATCTCGTCACGAAGGTGCTTTCTGTAAAGCTGGAGACAGAGCTTGCGGATTTGCGCGGCCGTAAGCGATGAGTCGAGAATGACGACCTGGTCTCCGGCGTTGAATCGCACTTCCCCGCGAGACCAGAATCCGTGCGTGACTCGGAGCGAGGATTGATCTCGCGACACGGCCGGAGCGGAGAAGGCCTTCGGGAGTCTCATGATGGCTCATCGACACTAAGTGATACGGGTCCAATGGGAGGGCAAATCCAACGAGGTGCGCTCCCTCCGATCGGGCATATCGCTCGGTGGGATATCGTGCTGTTGCGCTACAGATTCGACTACCGCGTGCCGAACCGTATCGTTCGTCAGGTGGTAGTAGATCTGCGTGCTTTCGACACGAGCGTGACGCAGGAGTACTTGGGTTGTCTCGATAGGGTGCCGGAGGATGTTCGCACAGTAGAAGCCGGCGAGGTGACGCAACGAATGTGGGCCCAGATGCAGACTTTCGAGCCCAAGCCGCTTCATGCTCCTGCTCCACGCTTTTTTCACTGCTGGAAGCGACATCGGCAAGCCGAACCTCGCTCTGTCCAAATGGATGTACAGCCACGGGTGAAAAGGCCATCGCTTCGGTCTCCCGTGGAAATGCTCCTCCATGTATGCTTTGAAGCACTTCAGAAAATACACGCCGAGGCGTGGATCAATCCATATCGCTTCGTTGCCGAAAGACGTGGCATCGGGCTCCGAGTCTAGGTGGAACGTCATTCCCTTGAATCCCGCGTACATCCCACCGCGGCGGCCATAGCGCGTTCGGGGAACAAGTCGATGGAGCTCGGGGTGCCCATCTTTGAACTCCTCATTCGACCAGTTGGATTCGAGGTAGCTGGCACGGGTGGTCGATCGATGTTTACCTTGCGAGTCCCGCCAGTTCCACAAACCTGTTTCTGGGTCGTCGAGCCGGATGCGAGCCTCACCATATCGACCGATCCCGAAAACATCCTCGGTGTACAGATGAAGAAGCTCCGAAGTTCGAAGTGCCAATCCAAACATCTGCAGGTACAACATCTTGTCGCGCGTGTTGTTGCATTGCTCGACCAAATCCACAAACGCCGCTAGCGGGAAGCACTTGGGAGTGGAGCGTGATGGCTGCTGAAGGCGCCGATGCCAATGCGGAGCGTGATGAAGATGGACGGATTTTTCCTTTCGCCGAGCCGGAAATAAGTGAAGCATCGGATCCCAACGTTCCCGCCGGCGGAACTCGGAGTACAACTCCCAGGCTGTCACCAACCGTTGCTCAGCGGGGTTCAGGCGCTTGGAGCCATGGAAAGCTGCCTGCCATGTATCGAACGCATTCAGGGCCGCAAGATATTTCAATATCGTCGTGCGTCGCACCGGGCGCCAGAACAAGCCTAGTGGATAGGATCCGTCTGGCCTATCGGTACCCAGCTTCTTGGCTGTCAAAAATTCGCCGACCAGCGAATGGGCATCCTGCTCGGTCAGGGCGTTCTGGCCGTGGCGTGCCCAGCAAAAGTCGTGGAGGTGCAGGACAGCGCGGATCCGCTCTTCAAGTAACGATTGCTCGATGCCGCCGTCGAGCATGTGAGTGATCCACTCATTGACTACGTAGCCCGGCTCACCATTCAGGAATACGAGCGGAAAGCGGCGATGCGGAAATTCGCGAACGTAGACGTACTTGATTGACCAGAAGCGCCTCGCGTGCATCGCTCACTCCTCGTTTAGAGTGTGACGCTGATGAAGTATTGATGACTTACAAGGCAGAAATGTGACTGAGTGTGCTACTGCTGGGCTCAGGCCAAGCGCACTGGATGTGACTTGTGACGCGAAGAGAGTGACACCGTGGCTTAAAGCCCAGCGGCTTGAAGCAACTCAGAGGGTTGACACGCGAGTGCTCGGGCGATCTTGACGAGATTCAAGAGCGTTACGTTTCGCTCGCCCCGCTCGATCTTTCCCATGTGACTTCGGTCGATTTGCGCGAGGTGCGCGAGTGACTCTTGTGAGATGTCCAGGATTTCTCGACGAGCTCGAATAGAGCGCCCCAACGCTTTGAGGTGCGCTTCTGCGTCGTTTCGTCCCGATACCCTTTCCATCTGGGTATCGTCCGGTTATCATCCAATGTTGGCCACGGCATTTACGACCCATTTTTAGCGTGGCTTCGATCGTGAGGCGGTATCAGAATCTGCCGTTGCTCCGACTAGGTCCGCCTCTCCATCTTGTTTGTTGCTTTATGAAAGACACCGCACATCTGGTGCGCGGTAGCGCGTCAGCGCCGAGCCGACATGGTCGTGCTTCGGAATCCTCGAAAGTGTTGATAGCCATTGAGCGCGTGCTCTCCAAGCACCAAGGAGAGCGTGACCTCGATCTGCCTTGCGTGGGAAGCGCGCAGCGCTCTCGTGACGAAACACATAGAAAGAGCCCGACTGGCAAGCGATACACGGACGAGTTCAGAGCTGAAGCGGTGCGGCAAGTAGTGGAACTTGGCGCATCCGTAAAGCAGGTCGCCGCTAGGTTGGGTGTGTCAACGTGGAGCCTGCATCGCTGGGTCAGGGAGCGGCATGCGCCACATCCTGCGGAGAACGCCACCCCCGAGGACTCGTCAGAAATTCAGTGGCTTCGGGCGGAGCTGCTCCGCGTAACGGAGGAGCGAGATATGCTCGAAAAGGCCGCTGCATACTTTGCGAAGCAGGCGGGATAAATTGGGTCGATGAAACGCGAGACTTGAGCAAGCGTACCGACGGGATGTTATTGCTCCGATCCATTGACGCCGGATGGTCGTGCCAGGCGCGACCGTCTCATTCAACTATGCGTGCAGATCGTCCAAGACTATTCGAGTTCACCTGCACCAGCTAGGATGATATCCAGAACAAGAGCTTGGTGGGGTGACCATGTCGCGACAGCAGATTCAGTCGGTCGTTGAGAATTTCGTTGGTAACGTAACGCCTCAGGTCCTCGCTGTGACCGGCCCCTGGGGGGTAGGAAAGACATTCACGCTCAAGAAGATAATCGAATCCTATTCGGGGCCGGGATCACTCAAGCGATACTCGTACGCGTCTGTGTTTGGTGCACAGTCCATCGCAGAGGTGCGTACCTTGCTCTTGGCTAGAACGAGAGCATTTCCCTTGGCCGGGGACGCCGATAGGGGTATTCGCGCAAAATTCGAGCGGAAGGCGAGGCGAGTAAGATTTCGCGAGATCATTGATCAGTTGAAGGAGATGATCCCGTTTGGCGGCAAGCACCTGGTGATAGCGCTGGAGACTATGGCCGGATCCCTTCTAAGGGACACGCTCGTTGTGCTGGATGACTTTGAGCGCCTCAATGAGAAGGTAAAGATGGAAGACCTAATGGGGCTTGTGTCGGAACTCAGAGAGCAAGCCGGCTGCAAGATCATTATGGTCTTCAATGAAGATGTTTTGAGCGACGGCGCGAAGGAGAGTTACGCGCGCTATGCCGAGAAGGTTGTCGATCAAAAGTTGAAGTTCGTCATGTCACCGCAAGATGCGCTTGAGCTAGGTTTGCCGGACGATGTGCCATTGCGGAGCTTCGTGACGCAGCCGATCCAACATCTCGGGATCGCAAATATCCGGGTGATTCAGAAGATCGCGAGTGCGTTGCGGATGGTCTATCCCGTCATTGAGCATTGCTCTTCTGCCGTCCAGCAACAGGCAGCGATCTCGGCAGCTGTATTTGCGTGCGCCTTGTATGAAAGAGCTCGGGAGTTTCCTGAGCCGGAGGTGATACTCAAATACAACATGTTCACCTATCGGCGGAAGCTAGGTGAGGCCGGGCAGGAGACGGACAAAGAAGCCTGGGTCGAAAAACTGGAAGCGTGCAGCTTTACAAGTGCGGACGAGTTCGATGCCGCTATCCTCGATGCGATGAGCCGTGGGTACGTTCAAGGGACGGCGATCAGTGAGCACGCCGCAGGCCTGGACGCGGGAGTTGATCGAGCAAGGCTCGACGGGATCTTCACGGATGCATGGAATCTGTTTCACAACAGACTCGACGTGACCGCGGACGAGCTCGCCGACGCATTTGTCAGTTCGGTAACTGCTGCTGCACGGGTGATTTCACCGGTCAATCTGAACAGTACGGTGAAGGTGCTGCGCGAGCTCGGACTCCACGAGAAGGCGAACGAGATCATTGAGATCTACATCGAGCAACGAAAGGATACTCCAAGGGTCTTCGATATCGACCATCATTCACGACTCGGTGACGTTGATGACCCACGGACGCGCGAGCGATTTCTGGAAGTTTTCAACAGCTCTGACGACGCGCTGACTTTGCAGGAAGCTGCCGGCATCATCGTCGCGAATGAACATTGGGACGACCGGATTGTCCCGGCGTTCGCGCGAGCAGAGTCGGAGCAACTGGTTGACCTACTCATGGCCAACCAAGGCAAGAATTTGCCAAAACTCATCTCCGGGATTCTCAATTTGCCGGTGGGGATGGAAGATCGTGAGCGAGTCCGCGCGAACGTTGTTGGTGCACTCACGGTGATTGGGCAGCAGTCACCGTTGAACCGGATGAAGGTGAAGCGATGGGGGGTCCATATTGCTGATGCATGACCCACTACGTCAACCATCAAGCTGCTCGTTCGCTGCGAGCGCAAGCGGCCGGAAGCCTCGGCGCTTCGTCTACATAGCATGAACGCAAAGTAAGCCTGCACGTCACTGGATCAGTTTCTAGTTCCGCACCCCGCGCGACCATCGTCTGTGCATCATCGAATGTTGAAAATCTGAGCACGGAAACGAAGGCGTTGAAGTAGGTGTTCCAGTCAGTCGTTCTTCGCGAGATCGCGCGGGCACAGATGTATGCGCGCCTGTGAGTGTAAATGCAGTTCGCACAATACGGCTCAAGACATGTCAAGACCGTCCTATCGTCGGGCGTACGTTGCAGCGCAGACTCGAGTAATGTTTGAGACTTCCGGCGCACCCGATACGACGTCGGATTGTTCCAGGCTTGGATCACCAGGGCTTTCGCCATAGTCAGATCATCGACGTTACGACTACTCACATCTGCCTCATTATTTACTATATCGAATCGATGTCCATAATATAACCATTTGTTGCAACGGTCCGCAAACATTCGGCGTTTCTCGCGTGGGCTCAAGGCGTTGTGCCACTCACGGGACACTATTTTTCGCGCCAGCCGTTGACTATCCTTGTCCAGCAAAGATATCGTCTGTGCACGCTGCTGGCGTTTGGCTTGCTCGTTTAGGCTCACACGTGTATTTGGCAGTTGGGGGGGCTTAGTGCCCATAGTGTCATAGGCCGCCGCTATGGAGATCGATTGGAGAGTCCTTGAAATGGCGGTGTCGATAAGCTATAAGTCACCTTGCCAGTGCGAGTAAGGAGCAATATTTTTATTTTGATCAATACATAAGCAAAATTTGGAGAGGGCTATGGCGGGGATAGTGTTTGCTGAAACAATAAAGAACGTGGCGTCTTTTTTTGGCTCCTGGGTTGATTTCTCAAAAAAACTGGACGCCTATGGCCGCGATCAAGGTACAGACAACCGAGATGCAATGGTTACCAGCGCCTCTGGCCTTCTTGCCGCTGTGACTGCACTCGCTGGAACGCCTGGTTATACGGCAATATCGCAACTTGCGGGTTTTGCAACTGGCTCGGCGAATCTTAAAAATGACGTGATTGCCTATAACTCGGCTACGAATGAAAATGACAAAATAGTTGCGGCCGCGGCTATCGCATCAGATTCCGCGTGGCTTGTAAGTGGGACAGCAACCGTTGTCGCCGCCGTCGCAACTGCCGCGGGGGCTGCCGCATTGGCTGCGTCTGCTGACGCGATTATTGCTGATGCTGCTCTTCTGAGCGCGGTATCGGCAGTCGTTAGTGTGGGGACGGATATCGGAACTTGGTTTAATAATGTATATCTGCCTGGATTGAATAATTTTCTCAATCAAAATAATAATAAGCAAGTTGAGGGAATACAAATCAATCAAAATGAGAGCAATGGCCTTGTTGACATTATTATGGCCGGTCAGCTCGGAGATGATTTGCTCGGTTCCCAGGGGACGTACACTGAGGTCGGGACGAGTGCTGGGATAGTTAAGGTGAGTTCAAGTGGTAATCTTTACGTGAAGGGCGGCGACTCCCTGATCGACAGTTCGAATTCTAATGTCGAATTTGATGGTGTGAGCAATGCGAAAGTCAGTGGATCCGGGAACAATTTCACGTTTATGTCGGGGACAGAGAACTCTGTGACTTTGAGTGGCGGGGGGAATAGCATTTCTCTGAGCGGGGCGGCGGCAGGTAATGAGATTATCCTGAGAAACGACGAGGCATCCGCAAACACGCTGAATCTCGACGGGGCGGTTGGCGCGAAAATAGTGATAGAGCAAAATGCGGGCGGCGTCAATTTAACGGGCTCCGGCGGCGATGTTACTATATCGGCAAGCGGAAATGGAATTATTACCGGGATTTCTGGGGAAAATATAAAAATTCGCGGTGATGGGCTGATATTTTCTGCAAGTTCTGGTGATTATAGTTTGGCTGGATCGGGTAACGAAATAAGAGTATCGTTGACGGCATCTGTAACGATTTCGCCGTTTAGTGACGATTCTTTGATAAACGAAAGCACCAGTGAGAAATTTACAACCCAAACGCTACCCGTTGGTGTTCTTTATACCCCGACCTCTGTCCTGTTGAATGAAAGAGGGGTAGTGGTGGCAAATTTGGGTGTTTTGTCAGGTGATTCCACTAAATTTTCGATCAACGCAGATGGGTCCATTAATGTACATGCTTCCATGTACGGAGGGGCTGCGGAGCTAGATACGCAGATTGACGCGAACGGCAATGAAATCGGAGAGAGGTATTTTGTCGGGGGGGCGTTGAGTTGGAGTTCAACTTACGAGTATTCCGGGAATACTCCCATCCAAGAAAATATGTATTCCGCGACTGGGGGAGGTTCTCAGATATTTAAGTTGGATTCAAAGGGGGGGGTTGTTAGCGGGACGGGATTTGATGATCAGGGGCAAATCAACGCGAAGCTCGTGAATACCGGGAGTAGTTACGAGAATTATCAAATATCAAATGGTTCGGTTGGTGCTATTAATATATTCTCGTCGAATGGCGGTGTTCTTAATCTTGACGGTTACAATGGAAAGGGGCAGCAAGTATCCAGTCAATCCATAGACCGGACAACCAGTGCGTCAAATTCATGGAACTTTGTTCCGGGTGAGGCATATGCGAGAGAAAATGTAATATCGCGACCGATATCTCCGGGGGCTGTGCCGGCGGTTATTCAAGATGCGTTTTTTGATCAAAATTCCGGGGTGGTTTCGTCGGTAACAAATTATTTGGGTTTCAATGCGCAAGGTGTCGCGGCGACAAAGCAGATTCTTAGCGGATCAGCAGGTGTATATTTTTCTAAAATTGATACCTATGATAACTCTACGGGGCAAATAATCGATTCTGCGACCTATAACGTCGATACTGGGGTGCTTTTGAGCGACAGCGGAAATGCGGCGCCAGCCGCAGTCGCGACATCGACATTCGTAAGTAGATCATCCTCCGTTCACGAAATTCCACCTGATATTCTTGGCGCAGTCAGCACTGTTAATTTGACCTCCGGCACGGAGAGTTCGATATCCTCGAGTGTAATCCCGAAACTAATCGAGTCCATGGCATCATTTGGTGGGGTGTCAGCGGTCAGCGATAGCTTTCACTTCGATATGATGCCGTCGATGAGCGCAATGCTTGCAGTTGGTTATAGGTGATTGACTGCGAGTGCTTTCCCATAAATGCAAAATGTATGGAATTTCGGGGGTGGTTGGATGTTTGATCGAACCATGCGTGCTGTTGCGTTTTCTCTTGCTACATTGAGCGTAGTCAACGCCGCCACCGCTTCGGATGATCTTAGCGATGCGGTTGTAGCTTTTGATAAGGCTGACTATCGCGATGCGGCCGCCTTATGGGAGCCTCTGGCAAAGCAAGGAAACCCTGCGGCCGAAACAGGAATGGGAAAGCTTTTTGATTCTGGCCTAGGGTATGCTAAAAATCCCGCGCGAGCGGTGGCTTGGTTTCAAAGGGCGGCGGAGCATGGCAGCGCAGAGGCGCAATGCATTTTAGGTCTTAAGTATCTGCAAGGAATCGATGGTATTTCTCACGATGTGGATCAAGGCTTGACGCTGATGAAGAAGGCCGTCGATAACGGAGAAATCAAATGCGCTCGGCAAATAGGAGAATTGTATCGAAGTGGTTTGTTTGGAGTTAAAAAAGATCCAGTTCAAGCATTAGCGTGGCATCGCAAAGGGGCCGAATTGGGTGACGCCCTCGCCGCTGGCCGTCTCGGCACCGACTATGAGCTCGGCGTAGGAACAAGACAAGATTCCACGCAAGCGACTTACTGGTATCAGAAGGCCTTGAAGCAAACGCGCGATGCTGCCGATCGGGGTGATATCGCGGCCCAGTTGACATTGGGTCAGGTCTACGAGTGGGGGGCATGGGGAGCGCCCATAGATAAAGGGTCCGCGTTGTACTGGTGCAAAAAAGCTGCGCTGGAGTCAAGTCGACTAAAGCTCAGCGCAGAAGAATGCGTTGATCGATTAAATAAGAGTGCGCCCGCTGTTGCACCCGATGAGAACATCCACCGATGAGTGCTTTGCCGCGCTGGCTGTTACCGATAAAGAATCGATTAGCGCTATTGGGTTGACGCATCGGAGTTTTCGTTTTCACCTCATTTCGACGTAGCGGATACTCGACATTTCCAGCTTACCGAGCTTAGCGGCTAGGTCGAGGCGTGCTGACCGCCAGTCAGTGAGAGCTTGAATGCGCTGCTTCTTTGCGTTGGCCAGTGCAGACTGAGCATTGAGTAGCTCAAGGATGCTCCCCACGCCGATCTGATACCGACGCTGCGCGGCCTCATGCGATTGCTCTGCGAGCGTTAGCAAATTTGCGCTGTTGTTCAGATTTTTCGTCGCGCTCTGCAACGACTGGTAGCTGTTCCAGACGTCAAGCCCGACTTGCCGTCGCGTCTCTGCCAATATGTCGTTTTGAAGCTCCGTTTGTGCGTTAGCTTGCTGAACCTGATAGGTGCGCGTAAATCCCTCAAATATCGGTATCGTTACCTGAAATCCGAGATACCACTCACGATGAGTCGCCGGAAAAACAGGGAATCCGAGCTGGAGGCTGGTTGGCTGATTGTTAAAATTGTACTGGGCAACTAAACTCAGTCGTGGCAGACCCTCCGCACGGGTCTGCTCCGCTTTTGCGCGGGCCGCCGCGACTTGATTTTCAGCTGCAGCGATACTCGGATAATATCGCTGGGCATCCTCGATCAGAGCTGCCACCGAGTCGCCAAATTCGTGATCAGGTCTCACGCCATCTCCGACATCCGGCATCGTGATTGACGTCGTTGGTGCCAAATCCATGTCAGAGGCAAGCGTGCCTACGGCACTGGCCCAGTCACTTTCAGCTTTAGTGCGGCTCAACACTGCTTCCGCGTACGCGGTTTGTGCTTGCAATTGGTCGCTGATTGCGGCGACACCTCGTTTGACTCGCATTGTTGCAGCTGCGGCGCTATTTTGGGCGGTACGCTCGACTTCTCGGGCTGCGGCCAATGCGCCCTGTGCCGCCTGGGCTGCATAAAAGTCCTTGGCTACTGTCCCAAATACCGTTTGCAATGTCGCTAACTGAGTTGCTTGAGAAGCGGCAAGTAACTCAGTTGCGTTGCGCAGCGCGGCGGACCGACCACCGAAGTCGTACAGTACCCAACTGAGCGATACGCTCGCATTCTGCACGCTTGTTCCGTAGTTTGAGTCGAATTGTTGATACCCAGTAACGTGGTTGTGTGCGACGTCGCGTGTACCCTGCCAGTTTCCATTGATCGTCGGCAGGAACGCTGCACGAGCAATCCCGACGGCAGCCGCCTGGATCTTAACGTTAGCCCATGCTTGTTGGGTCTTGGGGTGGTTACACAGCGCCCGTTCAACTGCATTCTGCAATCTCAACGGCGTAGGCAGTTCGCCAAACGTACAAATGTCGCTGCTCGCGCCCATTATATTAACCACGGGAGTAGTCGGCACGGCGCTGTGTGTTACCAGCGGATCGAATGCCCACGTGGCGTTTTCATTTGCCATCGCAGCAACAAGCAGAAAGGTTGCGATGGCAAGTCCTTCAACGTTCACGCAAGCTCTCCCGGCCGGTCGCAATTATTGGATCAAGAAAGTAGTGCGCAACACTGCGCTTGCCGGTCTTGATCTCGGCGGATACGGTCATCCCAGGTGTCAGATTAATCCAGGTATCGTTCGCGCGAATCCGGTTCGTTGTGAGCCGAATTCGGACCGGAAACATCAATCCTCGTCGGCGGTCCGGTACCGCGTCGTTGGAGACGGCCTCGACCGCACCGTGTAGGAAGCCGTAGCGCATGTAAGGGAACGCCTCAACTTTGACGACGGCAATTTGACCAACTTTCACGAAGCCGATGTCCTTGTTTTCGATATCTGCCTCGACCTCTAGGGTGTCGTCCGGCACAATTTCCATGACTGGAGACGCGGCCGTAGCGACACCACCCAACGTATGAATCTTGAGTTGTTGAACAGTACCGGCGACCGGTGCCGTCAAACTCAGCAGCTTCTGCCGCATGTCCGCTTTCGTTTCGTCATTACGACTCTGAGTCAATTGCTGATTTGCCTTGTTCATCTCATCGAGCTGCTGCCGTCGATACTCAGACGTCAGCGACGCGATTTCGGCACGTTGCTGGGTAATTGCCGCAACTAGTTCTTGCATATGCGTGCGTTGTGTCACAAGCTCATGTTCTTGATTTAGTGCGGTTTGTTCCTTGTCCAAATAATCGGTACGCGCGACGTATTTGTCAGCTACCAGCGACGCGTAGTCATTCGCCTGTTGGCGGGCGAGCGGCGCGATCGCCGCGAGCTTCGCGATCTGCTGGCGGATGGTGTCGATCTCTGCTTGGCGCTTCATCAGCTCGGCCCGCGCGCTGTTCAGTTTGTCTCGATATTCGAAGTAAATTCCATCTGCTAAATGCTGCGCCGCCAACAGTTGTTCGTTGCTGGCATCATCAATTTTATTGAGAATGGGTAATGTGCCGAGGGTTTGCGCTTGCAACAATGCGCGACTACGCTCGATAGCTAGTGCGGCCTCCAAGCGACTCTGGCGGGCCTTGTCGGCATCGGCAGCTGCCTGTGTTGTGTCGAGCTCCATCAGCAACTGACCGGCCTCGACCCGTTGTCCGTCATGCACCGGAATGCTTCGAACCACACCAGTCAGCGCGGGTTGGATAATTTTGACTTGCTCTTTAGGGACCAGCTTACCAGGTGCAACGGCCACAATGTCGAGCTTGCCGATCAATGCAATCAGCACGATCAGTGCTGCTAGGATGACAACAATCCGCATTGTCCACATTGGGAGCGGATGAACAGGAGTTTCAACTAGTTCGAGGTGAGCAGGTAGGAATGCCCGCTCGTGTGGGAGGCGTGGTTGGATATCGCTTTCGTGTCGGACCTTCCACGCTTCTCTGAGGACGTCGACGTATCGGCTCAACAACGCGGTAAGCACCTGGAATTTTATGCTCATGATGCGCAGTGGAATTAGGCGTGTTGTAGCGCAACTAGGTGCGCATAGTAGCCCCGTTTTTCGAGCAACGTATCGTGCGTGCCCCTCTCGACTATGCGCCCTTTGTCCATTGCGATGATGTGATCGGCATGGCGCACCGAACTGAGCCGGTGTGCGATGATAATCACAGTTCGTCCTTCGCACATCGATCTCATGTTGTTTTGAATGATGTGCTCAGTCTCAAAATCAAGCGCGCTAGTTGCTTCGTCGAAAATCAAGATGCGAGGATTGGTCACTAGTGCTCGTGCGATCGCAATTCGCTGACGCTGGCCACCCGACAGATTTGCACCTTGCTCGCCGACAATCGTGTCGTAGCCCTCCGGCAATTCGGAGATGAAATCATGCGCACCGGCAAGCTGTGCGGCCCGAATCACAATGTCAAGCGATGCGGCGGGATCAGTTACAGCAATGTTCTCTCGAACCGAACGATTGAACAGCCGGTTCTCTTGCAATACGACACCAATTTGCCGACGTAACCACGCTGGCTCGGCGAGTGCCAGATCGATGCCATCAATGCGCACACGTCCCTGTTCGGGCAGATAGAGCCGTTGAAGTAATTTGGTAAGCGTGCTCTTGCCCGATCCCGAGCGTCCGACAATACCGATAACTTCTCCTGCCGCGATGTCGAGAGACACGTCGTCGATAATCGCTGGCCCGTCGAGACGATAGCGGAAGCGAACGGATTGGAAGCTAATATTTCCACGTACGGCGGGCAGTGTTTGTCGACTCTGCGCCATTTCAGTGCGGGTGTTTAGGATGTCACCCAGTCGATTCATCGAGATGCCGACCTGCTGAAAGTCCTGCCAAAGTTGCGCGAGGCGCAGTACGGGCGCGGCTACGTGCTGGGACATCATGTTGAATGCAACTAGTTGGCCAACTGACAGCTTGCCTTCGATCACGAAGCGTGCACCGAGATACAGCGTGATCAGCGAGACTAATTTGCCAACCAGTTGGATCAGCTGCTGACCGATGTTGCTCAGCGAAGTGACGCGAAAACCCGCGGCAACGTAGCCGGCGAGCTGATTATCCCAACGACGTGTGAACTGTGGTTCGATCGCCATCGCTTTGACGGTTTCGACGCCCGAGACGGTCTCGACTAGAAATGACTGGTTGTCCGCGGTGCGGGCGAACTTCTCATCGAGCCGTTTGCGTAGGGTTGGAGTGATCAGTGCGGAAATCAATGCATATATCGGCAGTGAGACGACCACGACCAATGTCAGCCAAACGCTGTACACACACATCACTGAGAGAAAGATAATGGAAAAGAACAGATCGATGACTGCTGTAAGAGCCTGTCCTGTCAGGAAGCTACGTATATTTTCTAGTTCGCGCACACGCGCGACGGTATCGCCAACGCGACGCCCGCCAAAGTACGCTAATGGGAGGGTTAACAAATGCCGGAACAGCTTCGCGCCGAGCTCGACGTCGATTCGGCTTGCAGTGTGGGCGAACACATAGTTGCGCGCCCCCGTCAGCAGAATCTCGAATATACCACTCACCAAAAGTGAAACGCAGACGACGTTCAATGTGTCGAACGCGCGGTTGACCAGGACCTTGTCCATCACTACTTGGAACATTAACGGGGAGATCAAGGCGAACAACTGAAGTGCTGCCGACACCAGCATGATTTCGACCAGAATGCGTCGATACTTAACGAGAGCAGGAATGAACCAGGAGAAATCAAAATGTGCGAGCGCGCTAGCTAGGGCGGCACGTGACGTCAGCAACAGTAGCTGTCCATCGGTCCGTGTCATCACCTCCTCGGGTGTAATGAGCTTGGTCTGAGTTGCCTCCGCCTCAACAATCAGCGCCTTCTCGGAATCAGATGCAGCTAGCACAAAATGCTGGCCGGCCTTATCCAGCATAAGAGTAGGTTTTGGGGTTTCGACTAGCCGCTCTGCTGTAATACGGACTCGCCGGACTTTCAGGCCGAGTGAGCGTGCGGCGAGCTCCAAATCGTCAATATCCAACTGGCCGTGACTCACGCCAGCCGCGTGTCGCAGTTGTTCGATGTTTGCGGCAATGCCGTAGTACTGGGCAATTACGGCAAGCGCCATCAATCCGGGGTCGTTCATCTGCTTCTTATCGGGAATCTCGCCAGTCTTCCAAACAGAACGTCGATCTATGTGAGGATCACCCGTTCCACATATATTCTTCTCCGCCGCGCGTGTACAATAACATTTTAAGTGGGGGTCGATAATAAATTTTTGAAAATTAATATAACTGACCCAGTGGTTCGCAACGGCTAGCGATGCTACGCCGGCATTGTGTTCAACTTCCGGACGGACTTCGATCAAATTAATGCTTGGTGGGTAGCATCGGTAGATACGCTGTGGGTGCCATATCGACGTCGATTTCGAGCATCAGCGCCGGGAAGAAGTGATCCAGCATATCTACAAAAAATACGGGCACGACCGCGCCGCGCTCGCGGCCGCCGTTTCGACGTATCGTCCGCGCGGCGTGCTGCGCGAAACCGGCAAGGCGCTCGGCGTCGACCCGATGCTGGTCGATCGGGTCGCGAAGGGGCATCGCTGGTTCGACGGCAGCCGCGATCTGCTGCAGCAATTCGCGTCGACCGGGCTCGATCCCGAAACGCCGCTGATTCGCACATGGGCCGAACTGGCGGGGCGCTTGCTCAACTTCCCGCGTCACCTGTCGCAGCATTCGGGCGGCTTCGTGATCAGCCGCGGCAAGCTCACGCGGCTCGTGCCGGTCGAGAACGCGGCGATGGACGGGCGGCGCGTGATCCAGTGGGACAAGGACGATCTCGAGGCGCTCGGGCTGATGAAGGTCGACGTGCTCGCGCTCGGCATGCTGTCGGCGCTGCATCGCGCGTTCGACCTGCGCACCGCGTGGCGCGGGCCGCCGGAGCCGGACGGCGAACCGTTTACGCTGAAACACATTCCGCAGGATGACAAAGCAACCTACGACATGATCTGCCGCGCCGATACCGTCGGTGTGTTCCAGATCGAATCGCGTGCGCAGATGTCGATGCTGCCGCGGCTGCGGCCGCGCCACTATTACGATCTCGTGGTCCAGGTGTCGATCGTGCGGCCCGGCCCGATTCAGGGCGGCGCGGTGCATCCGTATTTGCAGCGGCGCAGGATCGTGGCCGGCGAAGAGGAGGGTGAGGTCACGTATCCGAGCGACGCGCTCAAGGAAGTGCTCATTCGCACGCTGGGTGTGCCGATCTTCCAGGAACAGGTGATGCAGATCGCGATCGTCGCCGCAGGTTTTACGCCTGGCGAAGCGGACGACTTGCGTCGCGCGATGGCCGCATGGAAGCGCAAGGGCAATCTCGAGAAATATCAGGACAAGATCATCAGCGGGATGCTCGAACGCAACTACACGCGCGAATTCGCCGAGCAGATCTTCGAGCAGATCAAGGGCTTCGGCGAATACGGTTTTCCCGAAAGCCATGCGGCCAGTTTCGCGAAACTCGCGTACGCGAGCAGCTGGCTCAAGTGCCACGAACCGGCGATCTTCCTCGCCGCGCTGCTGAACAGCCAGCCGATGGGCTTCTACCCGCCGTCGCAGCTCGTGCAGGACGCGAAGCGTCATCGCGTGAAGGTGCTGCCGATCGACGTCACGCAAAGCAACTGGGAGGCCGCGCTCGAAGCGCTGCCCGATCAGCCGCCGCCACACGGCCAGCCGGCCGTGCGGCTCGGCCTGTCGCTCGTGCGCGGTCTTGGCGAAGCCGCTGCGCGCCGCATCGAAGCCGCCCGCGCCGCCGGCCCGTTCGACAACGTCGACAGCCTCGCCCGGCGCGCGCAGCTCGAACGGCGCGATCTCGAAGCGCTCGCCGCCGCGAACGCGCTCGCGACGCTCGCCGGCCATCGCCGCGATGCGCTGTGGCAGGCCGTCGCCGCGGCGCCTGAGCGCGACCTGCTCGCCGCCGCGCCGATCGACGAGGTGGAGCAACCCGCGCTCGGCGCACCGTCGGAAGCCGACGACATCCTCGCCGACTATCACACCACCGGCCTCACGCTGAATCGCCACCCGGTCGCGCTGCTGCGGCCGGCGCTGCGCGCGCAGCGGCTGTCGTCCGCGGCCGAGCTGCGCGATCGCCTCGACGGCCGGCTCGCACGCGCATGCGGGCTCGTGATCGCGCGGCAGATGCCGGGCACCGCGAAGGGCGTGATGTTCATGACGCTCGAAGACGAAACGGGTTGCGTGAACGTGATCGTCCGGCCCGAACTGCTCGCGCGGCAGCGTCGCGAAACGCTCGATTCGCGGCTGCTCGCGGCGTCCGGCGTGTGGCAGGTCGTCAGCGACGTGCGGCACCTCGTCGCGCAGCATTTCGAGGATCTGACGCCGCTGCTCGGCGGCCTGCGCACGTCGAGCCGCGAATTCCACTGACGCCTGCATCGCGCCGGCCTGCTCGGCAGGTGCATACCAGTTGGCCAAATTGGTTCTATTCCGGTCTCATATTCGCACCCGAAATCCCGCCGAACCGGGCACCTGAACCGTCCCTTTGCATACCACTTCGGGTAAATCCCTATGCCGCACTGCGTTGTAAACAAAGGCTTTGCTGGCACTAAAACGCTTGCCGCGCAAGGCTTTCGGCGATTTCCGCGGCGCTAATACCAGTTCGTTGACTGGTATTATGGTGGTTATATAATGCGTTCACTTTCGACGGTCCGAGATCGTCGTCCGACACCCGGAGGCACATGGAAACCGGCTGGTCCGAACTGGCGCCCGATCCCCTCGACGACACGCCGCTCTATCTGCAGCTCGCCCGCAACCTGGCGAGCGCGATTCACGCCGGCGCGTGGCGGGCCGGCGAGGCGCTGCCGTCGGAACGGCTGCTCTCGGTGTCGGTCGGCGTGTCGCGGATCACCGCGCGACGTGCGCTCGCGCTGCTGGTCGAGCAGGGCCTGATCAAGCGGGCGCGCGGCGCGGGCAGCTTCATCACGCCGCGCGTCGCCGATCCGCTGTCGCGTCTCGTCGGCTTCACCGCGAAGATGCAGCAGCGCGGCTTCGTGCCCGATTCGGTGTGGCTGGCGCGCACGCTGCGCACCGCGAGCCGCGACGAGCTCACGCATCTCGGCCTCGCGCCCGGCGCGACGGTCGCGCGGCTGGAGCGGCTGCGCCGCGCGGACGGCATCGTGATGGCGGTCGAGCATTCGACGCTGCCGGCCGCGGTGGTGCCCGATCCGCAGGCGCTCGGCGCGTCGCTGTACGAATACCTCGAGGCGCGCGGCATGACCGTCGTGCGCGCGTTGCAGCACTTTCGCGCCGCGAACGCGACGCACGCGATCGCGAAATGGCTGGC
>Ga0268257_1000731_pt1 | contig 34544 bp, 28 predicted proteins | sample AgamicAtPrz_FD_200249 | JGI IMG/M metagenome (GOLD analysis project Ga0268257, IMG submission 200249) | Agave microbial communities from Guanajuato, Mexico - At.P.rz (v2) (version 3) | ecosystem: Host-associated > Plants > Phyllosphere > Phylloplane/Leaf | place: Guanajuato, Mexico | collected... | reverse complement strand
GGCATGGCCGCACGAACCACACCTTATATTCCTGGTGGATTGAATTTATGGGTTTTGAACAACTTGCCGAATTGCGGGCGCAGCTCGCAGCGAAGGCCAAGCAGGAGCGCAACGCGAAGCGGCCGGCAGCGCCGACGGACGCCGGCGCGAAGCCGAAGTCCGGCGACCAGCCGTCCCGCGGCGCCAAGCCGGGCGCCGCCGCGAAGGCGCAGCATCGCGCGAAGCCTGCTTCGGCGAAGCCGTCGGCGCCGGTCGATCCGGTCATCGTCGCAATCGGCAAACTGCAGCGGAAGTTTCCGCGCGCGTTCCCGAAGAATCCGGCCCCTAAAGTGCCGCTCAAGGTCGGCATCTGGGACGATCTCGCACGCGAAGCGCAGGCCGTCGGCCTCAACGAAGCGGAACTGCGCGAAGCGATGTCGACGTGGTGTCGCGGCAACCGCTACTGGTCCTGCCTCGTCGAAGACGCAGTGCGCGTCGACCTGCAGGGCAACGAAGCCGGGCGCGTGACGCACGACGACGCGGCCCGTGCGCGACGCCTGAAGGCTCGCCGTCCCGGCAAGGGCGCGGCACAATCGGCCAAGGGTGCGCCGCAGCAGCCGAAGGAAGAGCAGCAGGCCGAGCAGCAGGCCGAGCAGCAGGCCGAGGCCGCTGTCGCGCCGCAATCGGTGGAAGCCGAAGCGGAACCGAAGGTCCAGACCGACGCAGCGCAGCAGGTTGAGCAGCAGGCAGCCGGCAACGAGTAATCCGCACGGCGCGTCCCCGCATGCAAGTCGCATGCCGCGCATGACACGACAGACCGACCTGCCTCGACAGAGGCAGGTCGGGACTGCCTCCACCGGCGTCTAAGCTGCCGGTACGCATCCCTCTCACGTTGAACAAGCTACGCGACCGGACAAGGAACGTTCGTCGAACGTCGCTGCACGCCCGATGTTTCGCGGTCTCCATGTTCGCATGGTTTATTTGCATACCTGAATAAATAGGCACTTCATCCATAAATTTCGGTTTCCGAAGTAACTCGGCAGGAATCGCCGGTTGCCACGCAAGCGACCCCGCCTGACCGTCGTGACAGGATGGCGCGCGATAATTGCGACTGGATCGCCCGGTCACCGGCAGGTCGGCCGGTGCATACAGCTTGCCTTCCGCAAGGTAACGGATGCGGGCGCTGGCATACCCTCAGCCACGCCCAGTTATTCAACGTCAATTCAACCCGGACCATGAACCCGAGACATTCCGCGATTTTCGTCGCGCTCGCCGCCGCCGCGTTGTTCGGCGCCGCGACACCGCTCGCCAAGGCGCTGATCGGCGCGATGTCGCCGTTCATGGTTGCCGGCCTCTTCTATCTCGGCAGCGGCGTCGGGCTCGGCATCGGGATTCTGCTGCGCGGCTGGCACGGCCGACGCGCGCCAGCCGTGGACGCAGCGCCGTTGCAGCGTGCCGATCTGCCGTGGCTGGCCGGCGCGATCGCCGCGGGCGGCGTGGCCGGCCCGGCCTTGCTGATGCTCGGGCTGTCGAGCACGCCGGCGGCGACGAGCGCGTTGCTGCTCAACCTCGAAGGCGTGCTGACGGCCGTGATCGCGTGGGTCGTGTTTCGCGAGAACGTGGATACGCAGATATTCCTCGGCATGGTGGCGATCGTCGCCGGCGGCACGCTGTTGTCGTGGACGCCGGGCCGGGCCGGCGTGCCGGTCGGCGCGCTGCTGATCGTCGGTGCATGCCTGTGCTGGGCGATCGACAACAACCTGACCCGCAAGGTGGCCGCGAACGACGCGATGGTGATCGCGTGCCTGAAAGGGCTGATCGCGGGGCCGGTGAACATCGGTATCGCGCTGGCGACCGGCGCGACGCTACCTGCGATACCGGTCACGGCCGCGGCGATGCTGACAGGGCTCGGCGGCTACGGGATCAGCCTCGTGTTGTTCGTGGTCGCGCTGCGTCATCTCGGCAGCGCGCGCACCGGCGCGTACTTTTCGATCGCCCCGCTGTTCGGGGTCGTGCTGTCGCTGCTGATCTGGCCCGCGCTGCCGCCCGCGACGTTCTGGATCGCGGCCGCGCTGATGGCGCTCGGCATCTGGCTCCACGTGCGCGAACGGCACGAACACACGCATGCGCACGAGCAGCTCGAGCATACGCATCGGCATCGGCACGACGACCATCACCAGCACGCGCACGATTTCCCGTATAACGATGACGGCGACGAACCGCATACCCATCCGCACGTGCATCTGCCGATCACGCACAGCCACGCGCATTTTCCGGACATTCATCACCGGCATCGACACTGATCGTGTCGTGAGCGACGGGCGCCGCGCATTGCAAGGTGGCCATTTATGGGAGCGCTGGCAGCCGATCGTCGGTCCGGGAATGCCGGTTGCCGGCACGTCGCGTGCGATCGGTCGGGGCGGTCATCGCGTACCTCCGGACGAGAACCGGGCCGCACGCATGCGCGGCGCCCAATGGATCGCCGTCGCGCTCGTCACGCGATCATTCGACGCCGACGATCACGCTCGATGCCTTGAAGATCGCGGATGCGGCGGTGCCGCTCGCGAGCCCGAGACGATCGACGCTGTCGTTGGTCACGATCGCGACGATCTCCGCGCCACCCGCCGCCTTGATCACGACTTCCGAATTGACCGCGCCCTTCGCGACCGACGCGACGGTGCCCGCGACGCAGTTGCGGGCCGACACCTTGCTGCTGTCGACGTCGACCATCACGATGACCGACGACGCCTTGACGAGCGCGAACGCGTTCGTGCCGGCCGCGAGGCCCAGCGACGCCGCGCTGCCGTGGGTAATCACGGCGACGATCTCGAGGCCGTCCTGCGTGCGCAGCGTGATTTCGTCGTTGACGGCACCGGGCTTGACGGCGCTGATCTGGCCGGCGAATTGGTTGCGGGCGCTGGTGCGCATGATGACTCTCCGGGTGGATGCCGCGGCCGGGCCGGCTGCGGCAGAGCAGATGAATGAAAATGCATCCGGCCAGTGTACCGTCAACACCGGCCCTGCGAATGCCATGGCGCGAATCAGTAAAACCCGTGGCCGCAGGGCGCTTCGTCACGCATGCGTTACACGCCGATGGCGATGTCGCTACGGCGCCGACAGGTCGGCCGCAGGTGCGGTGGCCGCGGAGCCGGCGTCCGCCGCGGCCGTTGCGCCGTCACCGTCCCATCCGCCGCCGAGCGCGAGGAAGAGCCGCACCTGGTCGGCCGCGACCTGACCTTCGGCCGCCGCGACCTGCGCCCGCACGCTCGTCAACGTGCGCGTCGCGTCGAGATCGGAGATGAACGACTCGCGGCCCGCCGCATAGAGACGATGGGTTTCGTCGGCGGAATTGCGGGCCGATTCGTACGCAGTGCGCAGCGCATCGGTGCGCTGCACGTCGGCCGCGTAGGTCGCGAGGCTCGACTGCGTTTCGCGCAGCGCGTTCAGCACGACGCCGTCGAAGTGCGCGAGTGCGCCGCCCGTCGCGGCTTCGGCTTCGCGCACGCGCGCACGCTGGCCGTTCACGGGGAACGACCAGCTGATCAGTGGTCCGAACGACCAGCGATTCGTGGTGGACGAAAACAGGTCGGCGGCGACGCCGACCGAGCCGGCCGACGCCCCGATGCTGACCGACGGGTACAGCGCGGCGGTCGCCACGCCGATCCGCGCGGTCGCGGCGGCGAGCTGCCGCTCGGCTTCGCGCACGTCGGGCCGGCGGCGCAGCAGCGCGGCGCCGTCGCCGATCGGAATCGGCTGACGCAGCTTCGGCAGGCGTTCGCATTCGGCGGCGGCTTTCGGCAGGTCGGCCGGCGCGCGCGCGAGCAGGGCGGCGAGCTGGTACTGCGCGATCTTGCGGCGGCCTTCGAAACGCGGAATGTCGGCGGAGAGCGTGCGCACCTGCGTCACGCCGCGCGTCACGTCGGTCTGGTTGCCGCGCCCGGCATCGCGCAGCCGCTGCGACAGCGCGACGCGCTGCTGCTGCAGCGCGAGCGACTGCTTCGCGATCGCCAGTTCGTCGCCGGCCGAGCACGCTTCGACGTACGCGCGCACGACGTCGGCCACGACCGTGATGCGCGCCAGGTCGCCGGCCGCCTTGACGGCCTCGCTATCCGCGCGCGCGGCTTCGACGCCGCGCCGCAGCTTGCCGAACAGGTCGAGCTCGTACGACACGTTGATGCCGACCGCGCCTTCGTTGACGACCGGCAGCTTGTTCTCGAGCAGGTATTGCTCGGCCGATTCCTGTGCGCGCTGCACGGCCGCTTCCGCTTTGCCCGAGAAGCCGCCCTGTTCGTTTGCGACCACCAGCGCCGCGCGTGAACGGGCGAGGTTCGCCGCGGCGACACGCAGGTCGGTGTTCGACTTCAGCGCATCGCGCACGAGCCCATTGAGTACCGGGTCGTCGTACAGCTGCCACCAGTTGCCGGGCACCGCGTCGCGCGACACCAGCGCGCCGTTCGCGTCGTCGAGCGCATGATTCGCGAGCGGCGCATTGACGTACGCCTGTTGCGGCAGCGTGTAGTCGGGGCCGACCGACTTGCACGCACCGAGTGCGAGCGCAAGCGGGGCGAGCGTCGCCGCGACGTGCAGACGGTGCCGCTTCATTGCGATGCTCCCGCGGTGCTTGCGGCCGTACCGGGCCCAGTCGCGATCGGCGCGGCCGCCGACGCGGTGCTGGCGGCAACCGGCTTCGCGTTGTCGTTGCGACGCGTGTCGGCGCCGCGCATCGACACGGTCGCGGTGCGGCCCGCGATCATCCGGAAATCGTCGGGTACCTCGTCGAGCACGACACGCACTGGCACGCGCTGCGCGAGCCGCACCCAGCTGAACGCCGGGTTCACGTTCGGCAGCAGGTTCGCGCCCTGCGTGCGGTCGCGATCCTCGATCGCGGCGACGATGCTCTGCACGTGGCCGCGCAGCGTATGCGGCTCGCCCATCACGATGATGTCGACCGGCTGCCCGATATGGATGCCGCGCAGCTTGGTTTCCTCGAAGTAGCCGTCGACGCGGAACGAGTTGCGATCGACGACCGACAGCACCGCGCGGCCGGCCGGCACGTACTCGCCGACGCGCGGAGCGCGGTCGTTCAGGTAGCCGTCCACGGGACTGACGATCGTCGTGCGCTGCAGGTTCAGCTTCGCGGTGTCGAGCGACACCTGCGCATCGGCGACGCTGGCTTCGCCCTGCTCGACGCGCGTGCGGCTTTCCTCGACCTGTTCGCTCGCAACCAGGTTGCCGAGCTGCAGATTGCGCGCGTATTCGCGCTTCGCCTGCGCCAGCGTCGCGCGGCGCTGCGCGAGCGTCGCTTCGGCGAGCCGCTCCGCGAGCGCGTAGCGCGCCTGGTCGATCACGAACAGCACCTGGCCGCGCTTGACCTCCTGGTTGTCGGCGACCTGCACCGACGTGATGAGGCCCGACACGTCCGGCGCGACCTGGATCACGTCGGCGCGCACGTGCCCGTCGCGCGTCCACGGCGAGAACATGTAGTAGTTGATGATGCGCCACAGCACGAGGCCGGCCACGACGACGACGATCAGGGTGAGCAGGACTTGCCCTGCCGAGAGCCAGGTTTTTTTCACGTTAAGTAGCCACGAGTTGGTGGGACACGATCACGACGGCGGCCAGCACGAACACGTAGATGCCGAGGTCGAAGATCGAACGGTGCCAGACGAGGCGGTAGAAGCCGACGCGCTCGAGCACCGCGCGCACGACGATGTTGATCAGGTAAGCGATCAGCATCAGCACGAGCGGGGCCGGCACGAACACGCCGAAGATATCGATTTCGCCGATCATGGTCGCGGTCGGAAGGACAAAGTGGAAAGCCGGCTCATGCGCGCGCTCCGTCCGGCGCCTGCGGCGCTTGCGCGGCCGCGGCCGGGTACAGCGACAGGCGCAGGCCGACGAGCGCATGCAGCGTGTCGCGCAGCCGGCGGTGCGTGGCCGGCACACCGGGCGCGGGCACGCCGTCGGCCTGCATGGCATCCGGCAGGTTGCGGCCGGCCACGCGCCGCAGCGCGTCGTCGATCGTCGCGAGCAGCGCGGGCGGCACGGGCTGGCGCGCGTTCGCGGCCGCGCAGCGCGCGTAGTGATCGGTCACGCCGGCCAGCACGCGATCGATCGCGTCGGGCACGTCGCCGGACAGCCGGCGCCGCGAGCGGCGCAGATCGAGCGCATTCAGCGCGATGCGCAGGTCGCGGAAGCTTTCGATCGACGGGTGGCGGTGATCGTCGGACGCGCCGAGGCGCGGCAGCAGTTGCGTGACGCGATCGAGCATCCGCGATGCATGGTTGCGCTGGTCGTCGAGCGGCTGCGTCGACGCGGAGCGCGCGACGTCCTCCCAGCCCGAGCGCAGCAGGCGCCGCACCGCGAGTTCCGCGCCGAACGGCCGCGTCGCGCGCGTCCACACGTACGCGAACAGCAGCCCCGCGACGCCCGCGAGGTTACTGTTCAGGAACACGAAGAAATCGGCCTCGTACGCGCTCTGGATGCTGATGAAGGTGGCCGTGTTCACCGCGACGAGCATCGTCACCATGTTGAATTGCGGGCGCGGCAGCAGCGTGCCGATCAGGATGAACGGGCCCGCGAACATCAGCACGAGCATCGCGAAATCGTGCACGTGCGGCAGCACGACGAACAGGTACAGGCCCGCGAACACGACGCTCGCGGCGGTCGACAGGAAGAACTTGAACACCAGCGGCGCCGGCTCGTCGAGCGCGGCGAAGAAGCTGCACGACACGGCCACGAGCGTGACGGCGGCCGCGCCGTCGTGCCAGCCGGACGAGATCCACAGCCAGCACGCGAACACGATCGCGAACACGACGGTCAGCGTCGAGAACAGCATCATCCCGCGATCGAAGAAGCGCTCGGTGCCGCCGAGCCGCCAGTGCCGGTAGCGCGGCTGCCACACGCCCGACTCGTTCGCGATCAGCGCGCGCAGCGAGCGGCAGTCCTGCCAGATGTCGATGACCTGGCGCAACCGCCACAGCGCATTCGACAGCAGCGCGCCGTCCCAGCTCGCCAACGCGCTGTCAGGCGGCTGCAGCGCGGCGATGCGCTCGCGCAGGTTGTCCGCGACCGGATCGTGCGCGAGGTCGCCGTCGGAGCCGGTCTTCACGGCCGGCAGCGGCGCGTCGAACCACTTCGCGGCGTCGGCCAGCAGCGCGTCGAGCGCGGGCGGGCGCACGTGCAGGTCGCGCATCAGCGCGATCAGCGGATCGGCGAGCGACGACATCAGCGGCAGGAACAGCTGCATCCGGCCCGCGAGCGCCTGTGCGCGTGCGAGTAGGCGCGGATGCGCATGGTCGTAGCCCAGCTGGCTCAACAGGAATTCGAGGCCGGTAATGGTCGCGGCGAGCCGTTGCCGGCACGCGGACAGCGCCTTGCCGGCCAGGTGCCCGGACAGCGTTTCGCGGCCGTAGAACGCGGCGTCCTTGAACCACGCGTCGGTGCGCTCGATCAGCGTCGGCGCGAGCCGGTTCGGGAACACGGCGCTGCCGACCACGCTCGCGCACACGATGCCGAGCACGATTTCCTCGGTGCGCGCGATCGCGACGTCGAACACGGTGGACGGATCGGTGACGGTCGGCAGCGCGATCAGCGGCATCGTATAGCCGGCGAGCATGAAGACGTAGCTGCGCGCGGTGCGATCGGAGATCGCGAGGTACAACAGCGTGCCGCACCAGGTCGCGACGATGATGCTGAACAGGAGCGGCGTCTCCACGAACGGCGGCACGAAGAAGATCGCGGCGGCCGCGCCGAGCGCGGTGCCGAGCGCGCGGTACAGCGCCTTCGAGCGCGTCGCGCCGACGAACGGGTTCGACACGATGTAGACGCTCGCCATCGCCCAGTACGGGCGCGGCAACTGGAAATACAGGCCGAGGTACAGCGCCAGCATCGACGCGGCGAACGTCTTGCCCGAGAACAGCCAGTCGCGAAGGCTCGGATAGGTCATGACGCGGAATCGGCGGGGGGAGACGGGGGCGACGCCGGAGGATGCGGGTCGGCTGCGTTGAACGCGTTCAGCACGCGCAGCGTCGCTTCGAGATCGGCGCGCGACACGCCCTTGAGCACCTGGGCGCGCAGCGCGCGCAGGTCTTCCTCCATTTTCGCGGTGACCGCGCGGCCGGCGGCCGTCAGCGAGATCGTCTTCGCGCGGCGGTCGTGCGGATCCTCGTCGCGGCGTGCGAGGCCGGCCGCGCACAGCTGGTCGAGCAGGCGCACGAGCGACGGCCCTTCGATGCCGACGTGTTCGGCGAGCGTGCCTTGCCGCACGCCTTCGCCGAGGCGCCCGGCGATCAGCAGCGGCGTCGCGCAGGCCTCGGATACGTTGTACGCGGTCAGCACGCCGTCGCTGGTGCGGCGCCACTTGCGCGCGGTGAGCACGAGCAGGCTGCTGACGGCGAGGCGGAGGTCGTGCAGATTCGTCATGGGCGAGATGATAGGGGCAAAACCATTCGATAGCAAACTATCGTTTTTGTCACCCGGATGACACGTCGCATGCGGTACGGCCGGCCCGTCTGAAGGAATCTAGGCGGCGTGTCGGCCGTGGTCAAGTTGCAAGGCCGGCGAGTGCGAACCGCGCATGTCCGGCGCGGCGACTGTATTGAATAGTCAGACGAGAACTGTCCGGCAACAACACGAAGCATGCCCCCGCGCGCCGCATTCTGCGCAGGCGGCCCGCGACCTTCCTCCGAACGATAAAAGTGCCGCGCCCGTGCCCGTACGGGCACGCCGATTGCGCCGGCCATCCGACCCGCAACGTGCTGCTTTCGCACGCGATTGCATTAGGACAATATTTCCGGGGTGTCTTTCTGAGCGACCATGCGGAAGCCACGACGGAGACATCGAGATGGGACGGACCGAGGTATCGGCAGCGTGGCCGCGCTCGAGTTCATGGCGGACAAGGATGTGCGCACGCCGTTCGATCCCGCGCTGAAGATCGGCGCGCAGGTGTCGGCTGCCGCGTTGCAGCGTGGCGTGATCGCGCGGGCAATGCCGCACGGCGACATTCTCGGCTTTGCGCTGCCGCTGGTGATGACGAGTGCGGAAGCCGACGAGATCGTCGCGATCGTGAAGGACGTGGTGAACGAGGTCGCCGAGCGCAATCTCTCGGCCGTCGTGTGAGTTTTCAGCGGTTCTGATGCGCGCTTCGGCGCGCGAGGTGACGCCGCCGCATGCAAGTGCGGCGGCGTTTTGGATTGTTCGCGAGTTTGGGTAGCCGCCGGGCTATCAGTGTGCAAAAAGAAGCAAGTCGGCGGATGTTTATTTCTTCGCTATTGATCCCCGCAGGTCATTTAACTCGCATCTGCATCACTATCCATGAATGCCATTTCAGGTATTTTTCTCTTGTGCGAACGCTTCGATATTCCTTAGCGCTGAAGCGAGTCGAACAACTTGTTGAACGGATCAACCTGTGCCATCAGGCCTTCGTTGAGGCCGTCGATTGCATGTTGAAGATCGCTTTCCAGCGATTCGATCGACGGATAGCTGTATGGGTCGTTGGACTGCTTCCAACTGACATGTTGTCGGAGAATGGCATCGTATGTGTCGCTCTTGAACATGACAATGTCGCCGATCACTCTGCGCGTGTACGCGTGACGAGCGCCGGGCGTTACATAGCCTGTTCCGACACGAATGTACAGAACCGCATCGCTTCCTTGATAGGGCGAGCCGCTTGCCTGCCAGAGGCGGTGCTCGTCCGGTTTGACCGTGGGGAGGCCCGGCGATGACATGTCAACCTCCTTCACGGCGAAGCCATGGTTTCGCAGAACCGTTTCGATACTGTCGGTGAAACGCCGGTTCTGCCCCGTGTCACCCAATTTGGCCGTCACGAGGTCGTTGAGTGATGTCGGCGAGTCGTTTTCGTTCTTGCCGAGCCCGGCGTTGACAGCGCCCGCGATGGCTCCCGTGGCGAGCGCTCCGACTACGCCGGCACCTGGAATTGGAATCGGGATGTGAATGGGGCCGGACGGTCCGAATGCGATGTACACCGCTTTACCGGGATAGACGACCGTTACGGTCTTGACCGCACCCAGTTTTTCACTATTGATCTCGGGCGTCGCATCGCTCGCATGGCTCGAGATGGAGATCAGGAGCATCAGGGCGGCGAAGCTTCTTTTGTTCAGTAACATGTGCGTCCAATCTCCACGGGTGTTCGTTGGATAAATGTTTTGCTAGACATACGGGTTATCGGATCTTGGAGAAAAAGCTTGAGTGGGGCCGACGGGCCAAGTTTGAGTGCGGCGAAGAAGCAGAAGGGCGTTGCTCCAATAGCCGATATTCGGGATCCGGCGGTCGCCTGATCGACGACAGTCGCTGACTGCTTCTGGCCGCCGGTAGCGGCGTTGGCCGCCACCCGAAGCGGACAGTCGCGGTTAGCGGAAGTGGGCATTGGGGGAGGAAACATTGAAGGCCTATGATGCTCTCATGCCACAATGACAATATCTCGTACTGCCCGAGACGATGTATGACTCTTACTCAATCAACTGCGAACGCTCCCCTATTCAGTTCATTCATAGCGGCTTTTCCGAAGGCGTTGCGCTCAGATGTGAGTGTCGTCGCGGATTTAATCGGACGTGGCAACGCGACCGATGAGGGATTGCCGGTCGTTGTTCGAAGCGAATCGCTCCGCATCCCATATCGGATTTACGACAATCCCGACGAAACCTTGTTCACATATCTGAATGAAATTCAAGCTACTGTATACGCGTGCTTGCTAACGAGACATCATGATGGCCATGTGCGTCAACGCCAGATCGAGCGGATAGTAGCGTCTTCTGAACCTTGGGTCGCGCCATTCGTTCTGCAGCTCTGCGGCGAATACGTCATTGAGATTCTCGATGCCGTCGAAGCGCACTTGTCGTCCATGGATCAACGTGTCTACGGAACGTTCTTTCGAGAGAATTCGCTATTTTTCCGACGAACGCGAGATCGAATGATCAGCTACTGGGATTGTTACTACCGTTGGCTATACAAGCGAGAAGCTGACTATATTGGGTTCCGATTGTTCAATCGATTCAGCGAGTGGAGTGCTGCAGAGTAAGCCGATCCTCTACTGGCAGACCGTCAACAATTCTCGGCACGGAGACGAATGCCTCCTCCGCAGCCGAACACCGCCATTCGGCCCAAGTTTCCGACTCGGTTGCGAGAATCCCACCTCCGCACCCCACGCCTGTTCTTCGACACGCGCAGCGCCGCCAACTGGCGTGTAGGGTCCGCGCTTCAGCGCAGGATATCGGCTTGTCCGGTCGCGATGCCAGTGCGCGTGCGACGACCGCGCACACCCATCCCCGAAATGCACATCGCCCGCCGTCCGTTGCCGGACGGCGGGCGATGCAATGGATGCCGTTTATGGGAAGCCGGGCGCCGCCGGCGCGCGGGTCAACCCGGCTGGCCGGGGAGCGTGTCGCCGCGCAACGAACACCCCCGCGTCTCGATCACCGCCAGCAGCGAGATCAGCCCTACCGCGCACGCCGCCATCATGTAGTACGCGGGAATCAGCGCGTTGCCGGTCTTGCCGATCAGCCAGTCGTTGACGATCGGCGCGGTGCCGCCGAACAGCGACGTCGACACGTTGTACGCGATCGCCATGCCCGCATACCGGACGTGGGTCGGGAACATCGCCGGAAACATCGCGGAAATGGTGGCGAGCTGCGGTACGTAGAGTACGCCGAGCACCGCGAAGCCGATGAAGGCGCCGAGCGGGCCGTGCGTCATCAGCGTGAACATCGGCACGGCCGCGACGAACAGCCCGACGAGCGAGATCCACCACATCGTCTTGCGGCCGACGCGATCCGACAGTCAGCCGGCGAACGGTAGCAGCACCATCATCGCGAGCATACCGATCAGCGGAATCAGCAGCGACATGTTCTCGCTGACGCCGAGCTCCTTGTGCATGTAGGTCGGCATGTACGCGAGCAGCACGTAGTTGACGACGTTCAATGCGACGACGAGCCCGCCGAGCCGCAGCAGCGGCTTCGCATAGCGCACCAGCAATTGCCGGATCGGCTGCGCGGCGGCGACGCTTTTCTCGCGACGGTGCGCCTGTTCCTCGAGTTCTCGGAACACCGGCGTTTCCTCGAGGCGCGAGCGCAGGTAGAAGCCGATCAGGCCGAGCGGCGCCGCGACGAGGAACGGCAGGCGCCAGCCCCACGCATGCGTCGCCGAATCGCCGAGCAGCAGCGCGAAGCCGAGCATCAGGAACGCGCCGAGCGAGAAGCCCACGAGCGTCGCGAATTCGAGGAAGCTGCCGCACAGGCCGCGCCGCGAATCGGGTGCGTATTCGGCGATGAAGGTGGCTGCACCGCCGTATTCGCCGCCGGTCGAGAAGCCCTGCACCATGCGCAGCACGATCAGTGTGGCCGGCGCGAGCCAGCCGGCCGTCGCATAGCTGGGCAGCACGCCGACGAGCAACGTGGCGCCCGACATCGTCAGGACCGTCAGCGCGAGCACGCGCTTGCGGCCGAGCCGGTCGCCAAGCGGGCCCCAGAACAGCCCGTCGAGCGGGCGGATCAGGAACAAGATCGCGAACGTGCCGAGCGCGAACAGCGTCGCACTCGCGGTGTTACCGCGAAACAGCGCGGCGGAAATATACGTGAGGCCGTACGCGTAAATACCGTAATCGAACCATTCGGTCGCATTGCCGAGGGCGGCGGCCGTGATCGCGACCCGCGGCAGGCTGTGCGGCTCGTCGCCGCGTTGGGTGGTTGCATTGTCGGGAATCGACGACGCGGCGGAAACGGAAGTCCACGATGGCACGTATCGCATGGGGGGGCCTCGCTATCAGCATGCGCCCGGGCGGGCGCCGACGAGGATCAAAGTAATCCCGCCAATTAGCGATGCCCGATGTCATAGGACGATGTGGAGATCGGGTTTTTCCCGCGCCGTGGCCGGGGGGCCGGCGGAGGCCGTGGCCGGCTCGCCGCGGCGCCGGCCGGCGAATGGCGGTAAGCTGCGCGCAGCCACGCGGGATTCACCGGACCGTGCAGCGCGTGGCGTCCCTTTTTTCACCCTTCATCAGGAGCGCATATCGTGGCGACCTACATCGTCTTTACACGGGAAAGCACGCAGGACCAGCATGAGCTAGACCTCTACGCGAGCCAGGTCGGTGCGACCCTCGCCGGCCATCCGGTGAAGGTGCTCGCCGCCTATGGGCCGCAGGAAACCCTCGAGGGGGAAGGCCCGGAAGGCGTCGTGATCGTCGAGTTCCCGTCGAAGGAGGCCGCGCACGCGTGGTATCACGGCCCCGAATACCAGAAGGTCGTCCAGCATCGGTTCAAGGGCGCGCGCTATCGCGCGGTGCTGGTCGAGGGCGTCTGAACGCGGCCGCGCGCGCCCGTTACCGCACGTGCGGCAGCAGCGCGCGCAGCCAGTACGACACGGCCACCGCACCGCCATCCGGCGTGCCGATCGCGCGCTCGCCGAGATAGCTGGCCCGTCCCGCGCGCGGCGTCATGCGCGCCGTTTCCTGCGCGCCTCGCTCGGCCGCGTCGACGGCCGCCGCCCATGCGCTCGCGGGATCGCGATCGCCGTCGAGCGCGCGGCCGAATGCGTCGACGGCCGGCACCAGCGCATCGAGCATCGTCCGGTCGCCGGCCTGCGCGCCGCCGAGTTCGCTGATCGAATCCACCGCCGCGCGCAACGCCGCGGCCCAGTCGCGCGGCGACGGCTCGGCGATCTCGGCCAGCCGGCGCGACGCGCGCAGCAGCGCGGTCGCATAGAACGGCCCGGAGCTGCCGGCGATCGCGCGGCGCAATGCGGCGCCGAGCGCCGCGAGCGCACCGGACGGCGTGCCGTACGCGGTGTCGGGCAATTCGAGGATCGCCTGCGCGGCGCGCCGCATGCTCGCGCCGAGATCGCCGTCGCCGGCTGCCGCATCGAGATCCGTCAACGTCTGCTCGTGGTCGATCAATGTTTGCGCCACCGCGTGCAGCGCCGGTTGCAGGCGCGCGGCCCACGCGCGGCCGGCCGCGTCGAGCGGCGGCAACGGCGCATCTTGCGACACTGCCGCGGCCACGCGGATCTGCGTGTTCACGATGCCGCCGCCCGGCCATGCGCGCGCCTGCGTCGGCGCATCGAGCAACGCCGCGCGCTCGTCGTTCAGCCGCAGCACCGAGATCGAGCAACCCGGCATGTTCAGCGCGGACAGGAACGTGCCGGCCCATGCGCGCGCGACGACGATGCCGCGCCGGCTCAGGTTGTCGAACGCGGCGCGCAGCACGATCGCGAGTTCCATGTCCGGTGTCGCGCCGAGGCCGTTGACGAACAGCGCGACGCGCTCGTCTCGGTCGAGCACGAGATCGGCGACGATGCTCGACAGCAGCGTGTCGGCCAGCGCGTCGGCCGGCAGCGGCGCGCGGCGCTCGACGCCTTTCTCGCCGTGGATGCCGAGGCCCAGCTCGATCTCGTCATCGGCGAGGCTGAAGCCCGATTTGTCGGCGCCCGGGATCGTGCAGCCGTCGAGCGCGACGCCCATCGTGCCGAGCTCGGCCGCCGCGTCGCGCGCGATGCTCGCGACGCGGGCAAGCGGCAGCCCGCGCGACGCGGCCGCGCCCGCAAGCTTGTGGATCAGCACGGTGCCGGCAATTCCGCGCCGCTGGCCGCGCTCGACGCGGCCGCGCAGCGCCACATCGTCGGCGACGATGACGGTCTCGACCGGAATGCCTTCCGCGCGCGCGAGTTCGGCGGCGAGCCCGAAATTGAGGCGGTCGCCGGTGTAGTTCTTCACGATCAGCAGCGCGCCGTTCGGGCCGGCGCTCGCGCGGATCGCGGCAAGCACGGCGTCGGTCGATGGCGACGTGAACACTTCGCCGCACACGGCCGCGCTCAGCATCCCTTCGCCGACATAGCCGCCGTGCGCGGGCTCGTGGCCGCTGCCGCCGCCGGACAGGATCGCGACCGGCCGCTGCGACGGCTCGGGCAGCGGCTGGCGGACGAGCACGTGCTCGTCGCCGAGGATCGCGAGATGCGGCGATTGCCGCGCGATGCCTTCCAGCATTTCTCGCACGACGTCGGACGGGCGGTTCACAAGCTTTTTCATGGCGACAAGTTCCGGACGGGTGAACAGGGCTCGGCCGGACGCGCACGGGCGCCGGACGGCTTTCGTGTTGCGGAGGAGCGTGCGTAGCCTGTTGCCGGTCGCATAACGGCGACCGAATGCGGGGCGGGCAACGAAGCGTACGCTTCGCGCCACGATACATCAGGTTCGGACGTCGCGACACGGATCGCGGCGCGATGGCGCCGGGGTGAAGCGGCGGCGCGCGCCGTATGTCGCTATTTCAGCGCAGTGATCGCCTTCGCGCGAATCAGCCGGGCGCGCAGCACGTTGCGGCTGATGCCGAGCAATTGCGCGGCCCGGATCTGGTTGCGGTGGCTGAATTCGAACGCGACGCGCATGACCGTGTCCTCGATGTGTTCGAAGAGATTGCCGTGCCCGTCGTCGAACAGGTCGCGCAGCGCGTGTTCGAGCGCCCCCTGTGCGTCGGAGGACGAATCGGCCACAGGCGCGGCCACGGCCGGCAGACACGGCGGCGCGATGTGCAGGTCGGTGTCCTGTAGCGCGTCGTGGCGGCTCACGAGCAGCGCGTGATGGATCACGTTCTCCAGTTCGCGGATATTGCCGGGCCAGCCGTGGGCCTCGAGCCGGCGCTCGGCGCGCGGATCGATGCGGCGCGGCCCGCCGCCGAGCCGGTCGCGGTACATGTCGAAGAAGTGGCGCGCGAGCGGCAGGATGTCGCCCGGGCGCTCGCGCAGCGGCGGCACTGCAAGCTGCACGACGTTGAGCCGGTAGAACAGGTCGCCGCGAAACTGCCCGGCCGCGACGGCCTGCTGCAAGTCGACGTTGGTCGCTGCAACCACCCGTACGTCGACCGGAATCCCCGTGCGCGAACCGAGCCGCACGACCTCGCGCTCCTGCAGCACGCGCAGCAGCTTGACCTGCATCGCGAGCGGCAGGTCGCCGATTTCGTCGAGAAACAGCGTGCCGCCGTGCGCGGCTTCGAACCAGCCGGGCTTCGCGCTGAACGCGCCGGTAAACGCGCCTTTCTCGTGGCCGAACAGTTCGCTGTCGACGAGCGTTTCGGAGAATGCGCCGCAGTTCACCGCGACGAACGGCCCGTCGCGACGGGCGCCGAGCTCGTGCACGCGGCGTGCGATCAGTTCCTTGCCGGTGCCCGTCTCGCCGACGATCAGCACGTTCGCGTCGCTCGGCGCGACGCGGCGAACCTGTTCGAGCAGCGCGAGCGAACGCGGATCGGCGAACACCTGCGCTTGCGCGTGACGTTCGGGCAGCGTGAGCACGGGCGCCTCGGCCTGAAGCTTGGCGAGGTCGCGGGACGCGGGGACGACACGAAGGTTGAGCGGGCGCGGCGATGCGGAAATGGAAGTCATGGCGATGAACCGTTGGATGGCCAGGCGATGCGGGGCGGCTGCTGCGTGATCAGCAGAGTGTTGAACGTTTCGCCGCGCGCGAAAAGCATCGATTTCTGATAACCAAAGCGCGATTGCTGCGGAACCCGCAACGGCGCGGAAGAGCTGCGGTGTCGTGACGCCATGACGTCGGATCAGACGCTACCGCATGTGATGCGCTGCTGCCTGATCAGCAGCGCATCAGCAGGCCCGCTGCACCGGATTCATCTCGTTGCGGAATATCGATGTGACACACGAACCGGAACGCTTGCCACCGTCGCGCATTTGGCCGAGCGCCAGTTCCGGCGGGCGATGGTAAAAAACTTCGTGATACAGACGACCTTTACGCCATGCACCCACACCGATGGCACGCTCCTTGCTGACCCGAACCGGTATCGCCGCACTGCACGCGGCTCCACCACGGGAACGCATGGCATGAGTCACACCCTCAACGTCGTCGCGATATCGGGCAGCCTGCAGCGGCCGTCGCGCACGCTGGCGCTGACCGACGCGATCGTCACGGCGCTCGGCGCCGCGCTGCCGATCGATACGCGGCTGATCGAACTCGGCGAGATCGGCGGCCGGCTGGCCGGCGCGCTGACGCGCGCGCAGGTGCCGGCCGATCTCGATGCGCTGATCCGCGCGATCGAGACCGCTGACGCACTCGTCGTCGCGAGCCCGGTGTATCGCGCGTCGTACACGGGCCTCTTCAAGCACCTGTTCGACCTCGTGCGCCACGACGCGCTCGTCGACGTGCCCGTGCTGCTCGCGGCGACCGGCGGCAGCGAGCGTCATGCGCTCGTGATCGATCATCAGCTGCGCCCGCTGTTCAGCTTCTTCCAGGCGCGCACGCTGCCGATCGGCGTGTATGCGTCCGAAAGCGATTTCGACGAATACCAGATCGCCAGCCCGGCGTTGCGCGAGCGCATCGCGCTCGCCGTGAGCCGCGCGGTGCCGCAACTGCGCCCGCACGCACTTTCCGCCGCGGCCGCGTAAGCCGCTTTTTCGTTTCCCCTTCGACCAGGACACCTTCATGAGCCTTCCCGACCCTTCCGCCGACGGCGTCAAATTCGCGTACTGGGTGCCGAACGTCAGCGGCGGCCTCGTCGTCAGCACGATCGAGCAGCGCACCGACTGGAGCCTCGAATACAACCAGAAGCTCGCGCGCACGGCCGAAGCGGCCGGCTTCGACTACGCGCTGAGCCAGATCCGCTTCACGGCCGGCTACGGCGCCGAATACCAGCACGAGTCGGTGTCGTTCAGCCAGGCGTTGCTGCATGCGACGACGAAGCTCAAGGTGCTCGCCGCGATCCTGCCGGGGCCGTGGCATCCGGCCGTGGTCGCGAAGCAGCTCGCGACGATCGACCACATCTCGAACGGGCGCATCGCGATCAACGTCGTGAGCGGCTGGTTCAAGGGCGAATTCACCGCGATCGGCGAGCCGTGGCTCGAGCACGACGAACGCTATCGGCGCTCGAAGGAATTCATCCAGGCGCTCAAGGGCATCTGGACGCAGGACAATTTCACGTTCAAGGGCGACTTCTACCGCTTCAACGATTACACGCTGAGCCCGAAGCCTTTGCAGAAGCCGCATCCGGAAATCTTCCAGGGTGGCAGTTCGCGCGCGGCGCGCGACAACGCGGCGAGCGTGTCGGACTGGTATTTCACGAACGGCAATACGCCGGAGAACCTGAAGGCGCAGATCGACGACATCCGCGCGAAGGCGGCCGCGAACAACCATCGCGTGCGGATCGGCGTCAATGCGTTCGTGATCGCGCGCGACACCGAGGAAGAGGCGAAGGCCGTGCTCGACGACATCATCCGGCATGCGCACGTCGAGGCCGTGCACGCGTTCGGCGATGCGGTGAAGCAGGCCGGCAAGGCGTCGCCCGAGGGTGAGGGCAACTGGGCGAAATCGACGTTCGAGGATCTCGTGCAGTACAACGACGGCTTTCGCACGAACCTGATCGGCACGCCGCGGCAGATCGCCGAGCGGATCGTCGCGCTGAAGGCGATCGGCGTCGATCTCGTGCTGGCCGGGTTCCTGCATTTCATCGAGGAAGTCGAGTACTTCGGCAAGCGCGTGCTGCCGCTCGTGCGCGAGCTGGAGGCGCAGCGGCAGGCGATTGCCGCGTAATGCGGGGCGCCGTGCGCACGCGGCGCCGGCATCGATCGGGATTCCCAATCGGCGAGCCGCGTGAGCCGGCGCGCTCGCGCGCCGCTTACTCGGTCAACTCGAAATCCTCTTCCCTGGCGTTGAGCATCGCGGTCAGCGTGCGCAGGCCGGCATCGAGCTGGTCCATCGTCGGTGCCGCGAGCGCGAGCCTGACCGCGTTCGGCGCATGGCCGGCCGACACCGCGAAGGTGGTCGACGGCGTCAGGCCGATGTCACGGCGGCCCGCTGCCGCGACGAGCGCTTGCGAGCGCCAGTGTGGCGGGAGCGTCAGCCACAGGTGATAGCACTGGCCGTTGGTCCGCACGTCGAATCCTGAAAGGCGATCGATCGCCAGCGCCTGGCGCGCGCGTGCGTCGATCCGTTTCAATCTCGCCAGCTCGGCCACGACGCCGTCGCGAATCAGGCGCTGCGCGGCCGCGAACGCGAATCCCGACGCCGTCCATCCGCCCGAGCGCACCGACGCCATCACGCTCTCGCGCAGCCGCGGCGGCGGCACGATGAAGCCCAGCGTCAGGCCGGGCGTGACCTTCTTGGACAGGCTGTCGATGACGATGCACGCATCGGGCGCGAGCGCGGCCAACGGCGGCGCGTCGCCGAGGAAGCCGTAGACGTTGTCCTCGATGACGGGAATGCCGAGCGTGTCGACCACGCGCAGCAGATCGGCGCGGCGCGCGGCATTCATCGTCGTGCCGAGCGGATTCTGGATGGCCGGCTGGATGTAGATCGCCGACAGCCGCGCTTCGCGATGCGCCTTTTGCACGGCGTCGGGCCGCACGCCGTCTTCGTCCATCGCCAGCGGCACCAGCGTGATCCCGAGCTTGGCGGCGATGCCCTTGATGAACGGATAGGTCAGCGCTTCCACGCCGCAGCGCCCGCCGGTCGGGACGACCGCGGCGACGGCCGCCGCGATGCTCTGCCGCCCGTTGCCGGTAAACACGAGCTGGTCGGGCGAAGGCGCCCAATCGGCGTGCGACAGGTACGTGGCGGCATCGCGGCGCATGGCCGGCGTACCGATGCTCGTCGCTTCCCGCAACGCCGTGTCGAGTTCCGCAGGTCGGTGCAATCCGCCGAGGCTGCGGGCAATCAGTGCGGTCTGGTCCGGCACGGTCGGGTAGTTGAACTCGAGATCGATCCGGATGCCGCGCGGCTCGCCCGGCGCCGCCGCGCCGCGCCGCGTGTCGCCGGACACGAACGTGCCGCGGCCGACCTCACCGACGACCAAACCGCGGCGCAACAGTTCCGCGTAGACGCGCCCGGCGGTCGATGCGGCGATCGCGTGCTGGTCCGCGAAGCGCCGCTGCGGCGGCAGGCGCTCGCCGGGCCTGAGCGTGCCGTCCGCGATTTGCGCGGCGATCGCGTCGGCCAATTGCAGATAGTCGGATTTGGACATGATTGCACCGATAACAATGATTATTGCACCGAGATCAATCTATCAATTGCACTGAGATGGAGGGCGGTGCATTCTGCATGCATCGCGCCGATTGTACGGGCTCCGAGATGCCTGCGGGCTCGTGAAGCGGCAGCCCGTGCGCCGACGCGGCGGATCGTCCCTGCCCCCATCTGGAGCAACAGCATGTATGTCACCCGTTCACGCTCGACCGGCTGTCCAGCGACATCGTCCCTGCGGCCCGCACCGCAGCCCGCACCCACGAGCGCATCATGATCGCCGCGTCCGCCGCGATGGGCGTGCAACTGACGCCGATCACGATTCTCATCGCGTTCGCCGGCGTGTTCGTGATCGCGTTCATGCGCGGCGCGTTCGGCGGCGGCTTCGCCATCATCGGCATTCCGCTGCTGTCGCTCGTGATGGACCCGGTGACGGCGGGCGGCTTGCTCGCGCCGTTGTTCATCGCGATGGACCTGTTCGCGTTGCGCTACTGGAAGCCGTCCACATGGTCGAGGCCCGATCTCGCGCTGCTGCTGCCCGGGCTGGTATGCGGCATCGGGTTCGGCTATCTGGCATTCCGCTTCCTCGACCATCGTGCCATCGAGCTGCTGATGGCGGTGGTCACGCTGGTCTTCGTTGGGCTGTGGGTGAGAAGCGGCGCGCAGCCGACGACGCGTCCCCGCTCGGCGCCGAAGGCCGTCACGGCCGGCCTCGCGTCGGGCGTGACCACGATGGTCGCGCACTCGGGCGGGCCGCCGCTCGCGATGTATCTGCTGCCGCTCGGCCTGGGCAAGGAAATGTATGCGGGAACGACGAGCCTGTTCTTCACCGTCGGCAATGCGATCAAGGCGGTGCCATGGCTGTTGATCGTGAGGCCGACCGGACACGTCTGGGCATTGATGGCCGTATGCCTGTTCGCGATTCCGGCCGGCGTCGTGTGCGGCTGGCGACTGCACGGCAGGCTGGACCAGCGCCTGATCTACCGGAGTTGTTATGGATTGCTCACGGTGACCGCGTTGAAACTGCTTTGGGATGGCGTTTCCGGCTATCTCGCATAAGGCAGATCGCTCGGGATCGACCTCGGTCGACGTCGGCACGACTGCGTGCGGGCTTCCGGACGCGGCGCCGAGCGGCGTCTGCGTCGCAGCCCGCCTGCGTGCTACGCGCGCGACGCGAGCCTTGCGGTGTCGATCACCATCTGCACGCCGAGCCCGCCCAGGACGAGCCCCATCGCCCAGCGCTGCGCGAGCAGCAGCGCGGGACGGCCGTGCAGGAACCTCGCGAGGCTGCTCGAGCCGATCGCCACCATCCCGTTGGCCGACACGAACGCGGCAATCAGCAGCGAGCCGAGAAACAGCGACTGGCCGAACACGCTGCCTTGCCCGTAGTCGATGAACTGCGGCAGCAGCGACACGAACAGCATCGCGAGCTTCGGGTTCAGCACGCTGGTCGTCGCGCCCATCGCGAGCAGCCGCAGCGGCTGCTCGTTCGGCAGCGTCTTCACCTCGAACGGCGAGCGGCCGCCCGGCCGCACCGCCTGCCATGCGAGGTACAGCAGATAGATCGCCCCGACCGCACCCAGCACGCTGCCCGCATAGGGCACGCTCATGAACAGCGTCGTGATGCCGAACGCCGCGGCGAACATGTAGAACAGGTAGCCGAGCATCACGCCGGCGAGCGAAACGAGCCCGGCCGCCCGCCCTTGCGCGATCGAGCGCGACATCACGTAGACCATGTTCGGCCCCGGCGTGACCGCGAGCATGCCGCCGATGACGAGAAACCCGTAGAGCGATCCGGACGTATGCATGTTTTCCGCTTCCTGCATCGAGTGAGTGCTGACGGAATTCATTGTCCGGCGCTGGAGGCGAACAGTAAAACGGGATAAACTGAATCGATTAATCAGTTTTTCTGAATCGACATGAAGAAGCTCGACCTCGATGTGCTCGCGATGGTGGTGGCCGTCGCGGAGTCCGGATCGTTCGCGCAGGGCGCGCAAGTCGTGCATCGCTCGCCGTCGGCGGTGAGCATGCAGATCAAGACGCTGGAAGACGCGCTCGGCAAGCCGCTGTTCATCCGCGACACGCGTAACGTGACGGCGACCGACGACGGCAGGATGCTGGCCGACTACGGTCGCCGGATGCTCGCGATGCGCGACGAGGCGTGGGCGTCGGTCGTGCGTCCGGAGATTCGCGGCCGCGTGACGATCGGCGTGCCCGACGATTACATCTCGTCGCTGCTGCCGCAGGTGCTCGGCAAGTTCGCCGCGATGCATCCGCGCGTGGAAGTGCGCGTGATCGGCCAGCCGAGCAGCGCGCTCGTGCCGATGCTGAAGGACAACACGGTCGACCTCGCATGCCTCACGCGGATCAAGGGCGTGACGGGCGAGCTGATCCGGATGGAGCCGCTCGTCTGGGTCGGTTCGCCAAAGCGCAACGTGTGGGAAGAGCGGCCGCTGCCGGTGGCGTTTTTCCCGCATGGTGGCAGCATGGCGCGGGATCACGCGGTGAGGGCGCTGAATCGGCGGAAGATCCCGTACCGGATGTCGTACGAAAGCCCGAGCCACCTCGGGCTGCTGAGCATGGTGGAGGCTGGGCTCGCGGTCGCGCCGCTCGCGCGCTGTTGTATTCCCGATCATCTCGTGCAGCTGTCGGAAAGCCACGGGTTGCCGCCGCTCGGCGAAATGGAGGTCGTGCTCGCGCGCAGCGCGCAGTCCGCGCGCCCGCCGTGCGACTACCTCGCCGAGCAGATTCTCGGTGAATGGCGTGTCTGACCGGCACGTCGCCGCAAGCGTGTCAGCACGACGCCAGCAGCCATTCGCGGAAGGCGACGAGCGACGGCAGCGTTTCGTTGCCCGGCGGGTAGACGAGGTAATAGCTGCGCTGGCTGGTAATCGCGTCGCCGATCGACACGAGTTCGCCACGGCTCAATTCATCCTCCACGAGCACCTTCGGCACCAGCCCGATCCCCATTCCGGCGCGCACGGCCTGGATCAGGTGCGACGTCAGCTCGAAGCTCGGGCCGACGCGCATCTGGCGATGGTCGAGTCGATAGTGCGAAAACCACTCGGCCCAGGCCTGCTGATTGCTCGTCACGCCCAGCAGCGTCTGCTTCGCGGCCCAGGCCGGCGTGCGCGTGTCGCGCTTGCGGCCGCGCCCCGTATCGGGCGGCGCGATCGCAATCAGGAACTCGTTGTACAGCCGGTGCGCGTGCAGGCCCGGCCAGTCGTCCGCGCCGACGGTGATCGCCGCGTCGAGGTCGTCGTTGAGAAAATCGATCGCGCCGATCCGTGAATGCAGGTGCACGGTCACACCCGGATGCGCGGCGTAGAAGCCGTGCAGGTGCGGCAGCAGCCATTTCGAGCCGAACGTCGGCAGGGTGGCCAGCCGCAGCGAGCCGGCGCCGGCCTGATGCGACATCGCCTGCAGCGTCGCGCCGCGAATGCGCCCCAGCGCGCCGCTCAGCTCGGCGAAGTAGCGGCGGCCGACTTCGGTCAGCTTGACCGAGCGGCCTTCGCGCCGGAACAGCGGCACGCCGAGCTGATCCTCGAGCGTCTGCACCTGCCGGCTGATCGCGCTCTGGCTCAGCGACAGCTCGTCGGCCGCGCGTGTATAGCTTTCATGCCGCGCGGCGGCCTCGAATACGAGCAGCAGCGACATCGACGGGGTGAGGCGACGGTAATTCATGAGTTTTATGCAAGTTTCGCCGGTCGAGAATTCGTTTGTTTCTGGCGGGATATCCAAAGATACTGGAATTCCCGGTTATGCGGAAACTTGCCAAGAAATCATGTTTTGGCGCACGCGAACCGGCCGGCTCCGCCCACATTGCGTTTTTGCCCCATGTCGATCGTCCCGTTGCCCCGTCCCGCCAGCCCGTCCGCGAACGTTTACCGCGATTTTCTCGCCGCGCTGCAGGCGGCCGGCTTCGCCGGGGAAATTCGTGCGGACCACGCGAACCGGACCGTGCAGGCCACCGACAACTCGATCTACCAGCGCCTGCCGCAGGCAGTGGTCTGCCCCGCGCATGCGGAGGACGTCCAGTTGCTGGCCCGGCTGCTGGCCGAGCCCGCGCACCGCGACGTCGCGGTCGCCGCGCGCGGCGGCGGCACCGGCACCAACGGTCAGTCGCTGACCGACGGCATCGTCGTCGATCTGTCGCGGAACATGAACCGCATCCTCGAAATCAACGCGGAAGAGCGCTGGGTACGCGTGGAGGCCGGCGTCGTCAAGGATCAGCTCAATGCGGCGCTGAAGCCGCACGGCCTCTTCTTCGCGCCGGAGCTGTCGACGTCGAACCGCGCGACCGTCGGCGGAATGATCAACACCGACGCGAGCGGGCAGGGCAGTTGCACGTACGGCAAGACGCGCGATCACGTGCTCGAACTCGATTTCGTGCTGATGGGCGGCGAACGGCTGCACAGCGACGCGCTCGACGATGAAGAACTGGAGCGCCGCTGCGCGCGGCAGAACCGCGTCGGCAAGGTGTACCGTACCGCGCGGCGCATCAGCGACGACAAGGCCGCGCTGATCGACGCGAAGTTTCCGAAACTCAACCGCTGCCTGACCGGCTACGACCTCGCGCACCTGCGCGAACCGGACGGCCGCTTCAACCTGAACAGCGTGCTGTGCGGCGCGGAAGGCTCGCTCGGCTTCGTCGTCGAGGCGAAGCTCAACGTGCTGCCGATCCCGAAGTTTTCGGTGCTGGTCAACGTGCGGTACGCGGGCTTCATGGACGCGCTGCGCGACGCGCGCGCGCTGCTCGAACACCGGCCGCTGTCGATCGAGACGGTCGACTCGAAAGTGCTGATGCTCGCGATGAAGGACTTCGTGTGGAGCAGCGTGGCCGAGTATTTCCCGCAGGACGATGCGCGTCCGACGCTCGGCATCAACCTGATCGAATTCAGCGGCGACGACGAACACGACGTCGATACGCGCGTGCGCGCGTTCGTCGAGCATCTGCGCACCGATACGAGCGTGGCGCGTCTCGGCCATACGCTGGCGGCCGGCGACGATGCGGTGAAGCGCGTGTATGCGATGCGCAAGCGCGCGGTCGGCCTGCTCGGCAACGTGCAGGGCGAGGCGCGTCCGCAGCCGTTCGTCGAGGACACCGCGGTGCCGCCCGAGAACCTCGCCGCGTACATCGCCGAATTCCGCGCGCTGCTCGACGGCCACGGGCTGGAGTACGGGATGTTCGGCCATGTCGACGCGGGCGTGCTGCACGTGCGCCCGGCGCTCGACATGAAGGACCCGAAGCAGGCGGCGCTGGTGCGGCCCGTGTCGGACGCGGTGGCCGAGCTCACGCAGCGCCATGGTGGCCTTTTATGGGGCGAGCACGGCAAGGGCGTGCGCTCCGAATATGCGCCGGCGTTTTTCGGCGAGCTGTATCCGTCGTTGCAGCAACTGAAGGCCGCGTTCGATCCGCACAACCAGTTCAACCCGGGCAAGATCGCGACGCCGCCGGACTCCCCGCTGCGGCTGCTGAAGATCGACGAGGTGCCGACGCGCGGCGACCACGACCGGCAGATCCACGAGCGCGTGTGGCAGCGCTACGGCACCGCGATGCATTGCAATGGCAACGGCGCGTGCTACAACTTCGATCCGGACGACGCGATGTGCCCGTCGTGGAAGGCGACGCGCGAACGCGTGCAGTCGCCGAAGGGGCGCGCGTCGCTGATGCGCGAATGGTTGCGTCTGCAAGGGCAGGCGGGCGTCGACGTCGTCGCGGCGGCGCGCACGCGGCAACCGTTGCTGCGCGGCCTGGCCGAGCGCTGGCGCAACAGCCGCAACGCCCGCCACGGCGACGCGGATTTCTCGCACGAGGTGTACGACGCGATGGCCGGCTGCCTCGCGTGCAAGTCGTGCGCGGGGCAGTGCCCGGTCAAGGTCAACGTGCCCGAGTTCCGCTCGCGCTTTCTGGAGCTGTATCACCAGCGCTACCTGCGGCCGCTGCGCGACTACCTGATCGGCTCGCTCGAATTCACGATGCCGTGGATGGCGCGCGTGCCCGCGCTGTACAACGGGCTGATGGGGGCCGGCTGGGTGCGGACGCTGCTCGAGCGCCAGGTCGGCATGGTCGACAGCCCGCTGCTGAGCCGCTTCGATCTCGCGGCCGCCATCCGCGCATGGCGCGTGAAGCCGGCCGATCCGCACGCGCTCGCCGCGCTGAGCGATGCGCAGCGCGCGCGCAGCGTCGTCATCGTGCAGGACACGTTCACGCGTTATTTCGATACCGAGCAACTGGCGACGCTGATCGAGCTGGCGGCGCGCCTGGGCTTTCAGGTGTGGCTCGCGCCGCTCGCGCCGAACGGCAAGGCGCTGCACGTGCAGGGGTTTCTTCACGCATTCGAAAAGGCCGCGATTCGCAACGCGACGCAACTGGCCGCGCTGGCGCGCTCGGGTGTCGCGCTGGTCGGCCTCGATCCGGCGATGACGCTGACGTATCGGCAGGAATATCTGAAGGTGACGGGGCTCACCGACGTGCCGAAGGTCGCGCTGCCGCAGGAGTGGTTGCTGGATGCGCTGCCGGAAGCCGGTGCGGGCGGCGCGACGGCTTCATATCGGCTGCTGCCGCACTGCACCGAGAAGACCAATGCGCCGGACAGCGGCAAGCAATGGGTGCAGGTGTTCGCGCGTCGCGGGCTGCGCTTGCAGGTGCAGGCGACCGGGTGTTGCGGGATGTCGGGCACGTACGGGCATGAGGCGCGCAATCTCGCGACGTCGAAGACGATCTATGCGCAGTCGTGGGCCGCGCACGTGGACGGGCCGGAGCAGGAAGGCGAAGCGTTGGCGACTGGGTATTCGTGCCGCAGCCAGGTGAAGCGCCTGTCGTCGAAGCAGATGCGCCATCCGTTGCAGGCGCTGCTCGATCATGTGCGGGCGATGGGGTGACAACAGGGCGGCGCGGGGCGCGCGGCCGCCGAGGCGTCGATCGCGCGTCGAGCGGCCATCCCCCGTGCCGCTGTCGACCTCCGCCGGCGCGGGTCAGGCGTCGGCTTTCGCCGCTTTCCGCGACCGCGGCTTTTCGGCCGCGGGAAACACGCCGACGCCGCGCGGGCGTTTCGGCTCGATCCGCATTTGCCGGATCACGCGCCGGAAATCGATCTCGTGCGCGGCCAGCGCGCCGATCAGTTTCGCGATGACCGCGAGGTGGGAAGGGACGGTGCCCTTGCTCGAATAGTTGGTGATCGAACTTTCGTTCATCCGGATCAGGCGGGCGAACTCGCGCGCCGTCAACTGGGCCTTCTTCAACTCCTGTTGGAATTCCGCATACGCCATTGCACACATGATGCTTCGTCTCCGTGAATCAGCATTCGGCCCGCGCGGCGCCGGCGACGACGGGTGGCGTTCCCGTCGTGCCAGCGCCGCGTCGGGTTACATCTTCACCTGGTCGAGGAAGGTCTTCTTGCCGCTCTTGTAGCCGTAGATCGAGATGATCCCGTGCGTCAGGTCGCCCTTCGCGTCGAAGGTCGTCGTGCCGATCACGCCGTCGTACTTCGTCGCCGGCATCGCCGCGAGGATCTTCGCCGGGTCGATCGAGTTCGCGCGCTTCATCGCGTCGACCGCGATGTAGACCGCGTCATACGCGAACGGCGCGTCGAACTTGATGCCCTGGTTGAAACGCTTCTGGTACTTCGCGAGGAAGTCCGCGCCGCCCGGCATCTTCTCGAGCGCAGCGCCGGCCTGCGAGCACAGCACGTTGTCGGCCGCCGGGCCGGCCAGTTGGGCCAACGAGTCGGTGCACACGCCGTCGCCGGACAGGATCTTCGCGCGCAGGCCGAGCTGCTTCGCCTGCTTCGCGAGCGGGCCACCGGTGGCGTCCATGCCGCCGTACATGATCGCGTCGGGGTTCTCGCCCTTGACCTTCGTCAGGATCGCGCGGAAGTCGACCGCCTTGTCGTTGGTCGCGTCGTGCGACAGCACCTTCAGGCCGAGCGCCTTCGCCTTCTTCTCGAACTCGTTCGCGAGGCCCTGGCCGTATGCGGTCGAATCGTCGATCACCGCGACGCTCTTCACGCCCTTCGATTGCGCATAGCTCGCGAGCGCCGGGCCCTGCTGCGCATCGGTCGCGACGACGCGGTAGGTCGTCTTGAAGCCCTGCTGCGTGTAGGTCGGGTTCGTGGCCGACGGCGAGATCTGCACGATGCCCGCGTCGCTGTAGATCTTCGACGCCGGAATCGACGTGCCCGAGTTCAGGTGGCCGATGACGGCGACGACCTTGTCGTCGACGAGCTTTTGCGCCACCTGCGTCGCCTGGCGCGGGTCGGCCGCGTCATCCTGCGCGTCGAGCTGCAGCGTGATCTTCTTGCCGCCGATCGTCAGGCCCTTCGCGTTGATTTCCTCGACCGCGAGGCGCGCGCCGTTCTCGTTGTCCTTGCCGAGGTGCGAGATGCCGCCCGTCGTCGGTTCGACGCTGCCGATCTTCACGACCTGGTCGGCCATCGCGCTCGACGCCGCCGCGAACGCGGCGGCAGCCAGTGCAACGGTGACCAGGGGTTTGCAGCGCATGCCGACTGTGCTTCGTTCCATCTGCCATCTCCGAATTGAATGTCTTTCTATTGACGTCTCGACCGGCCGGCTGCGAGCCGGGGGCGATCGGACGATTTTCCTTACCCGTCATGGGCGTCACTTGCATGGCGTCCGGCCGGGTGATGACCTGCCGCCCGCGCGAGGGGCGGCCGCCTGACGCCTTGCAATTCGTATGAATATATCGGAACCCGCTTCTGCGTGCTGCGGCGCACCGCGTAGCCGGCCGTTGCGGCGCATGCCGGCGCGCGGATGCCGAAGTTTCCGGATACCGGAAATCATGCGCCGCGGCGGCCCACGGATTGCGATTCGCTGTCATCGGCCTTACGGCCGCTTCCATTATTCGGCCGGTCACCACGGCGAAGCCATGGACACTGACGCGCGGTCAATCGGGAACTGTTCGGTCGATTCGTCTGCACAGTTTGGTCAATTGCGAATCGCGTATCCGGTTTCATGGCTACGCTTCATCGACGGCGACTGCCGTCGTTATGCAACTAACGGTCTAGTTCGCCGGCATCAATGAATGGGTGCCGATTGCACTGACCGAACCGTCCATCCGGATCCGCAGAGACCGGGGCGTTGCGGGACCGGCTCGCTTCGGCTTTCGGATCGTCGCGTCGGCCACGCAATTCGCCGCCATCTCGACCTACGACCGTCCGCGCCACGCGACGACGATCACGCCTACAATCGCCAGCAGGCCGCCGCACGCCGTCGCGATGCCGGGCCGCTCGCCCGTCAGCGCCATCGACAGCAGCGTTGCGACCGCCGGCGTCAGGTAGAGAAAGTTGGCCGCGCGCGCCGCGCCGAAGTAGCCGAGCGCGAAGGTCCAGGTCGCGTAACCGAGCGCGGCGGGAAAGACGCCGAGCACCACGACGGCCAGCGCCGTATCGCGCGACCCGCCGCCGAGCGACACGAGCGCGCCGGGCAGCCAGGGCGCGAGCAGCACCGCACCGGCCAGCAGCGTGTACGCGGTGCACGGCAGCGCGCCGTACACGGGAATCAGCCGCCGCTGCAACACGAAATAGCTGGCCGAACACAGTGCCGCGCCGAGAATCAGCGTGCTCCCCGAGCCGAGGACGAGGCCGCCGGGCTGCCCTTGTGCGATTATCGCGATGCCGGCCAGGCTGACCAGCGACCCGAGCCAGCCCCAGCGATTGAAGCGCTCGCGCAGAAACACGGCGGCCAGCAACGCGGTGAAGATCGGCAGCGTGTTCACGATGAAACTCGCCGCGCCGGCCGACACGGTCTGTTCGCCGGTGTTGAGCAGCGCGTTGTAGAGTGCGATGCCGAGCAGGCCGCACGCGAGAAAGCGCCACGCATCGCCTATTGCCGGCAGCGACGGCCGTCGCCACGCGAGCCACGCGATCACGAGCAACGCGGCGGTCGCGAAGCGCGCGGCCGCGAGCTGCAGCGGCGCGAGGCCGTGCAGGCCGATCTGGATGAACGGGAACGCGGACGCCCACGACACGATCGTGAACGCGACCGCCGCTGCCGCGACGAGCGGTTGTCGCGCGCCGCGCGACGTCGATGACGAAAGAGTGTTCATGCAGCCATGGTGCGGTGTCGCGAGATGCTAAGCTAGCGCACAGATCAACACGCGGATATGAATATGGCTCACAGCTCGGGGGCGCGGCGAGCCGACGGTCCGGCGCGTGCGCGCCCGGTGGCCGCCGCGCCGATGCCGGCCTCGCGGCCGCCGCTCGCGAGCCTGGAGACCGTCTGCACGGTGGCGCGCGAGGGTTCGTTCCTCGCGGCCGCCGACGTCTCCGGCGTCACGCACGGCGCGATCAGCCGACGGGTGGCCGCCGTGGAAAACTGGCTCGGGATGGCGCTGTTCGAACGGCATGCGCGCGGCGTGCGCCTGACGCCGGACGGGCAGCGCTTCGTCGGCCGGATCGAGCAGGCGTTCGCGATCATCGACGGCGCGGCCGATCAGTGGCGCTCGCCGCGTACGCCGCGGCTGGTCCGGATGAGCGTGGTGCCCGCGTTCGCGCAGCTGTGGCTGCTGGAGCGGCAGCCTGCGCTCGAGCGTGAAGCGCCCGCGTTGCGCATCGAGCTCGGTATCGAGCTGCGCAACGTGGATATCGCCGGCGGCGAAGCCGATCTGTCGATCCGGTACGGGCGCGGCAACTGGCGTCAGCTTGAAACCCGGCCGTTCATGCCGGAACGGCTGTATCCGGTCGCCCATCCGCGGCTTGCCGGGCAACTGGCCAGGATGCGCCGCGCAACGGGCGACGCTGCGCTGCTCGACATGCCGTTGCTGCACGATTCCGACGTGACCGGCTGGCGCACGTGGTTCGATGCGCTCGGCATTCCGTTCAAGCCGCGTGCGCAGGATCGCCGGTTCGAGGATTACAACCTCGTGCTCGCGGCGGCCGAAGCGGGACTGGGCGTGGCGCTTGCGCGAACGCCGCTTGCGGATGCGTATCTGAAGCGCAGCGCGCTCGTACGCGTGAGCCGTCACGAGGTCGATTCGCTGCTCAGCTATCACTTCGTGCATGCGAAGGGCGAGAGTCGGCCGGAGGTGCTCGCGTTGATGGAGCGGATGGCGAAGGCGCTGGGGTAGCGCGCACCCGGCGGTTCGCGCAGGCGACCGCTTCGGCACGCGCGTCTCGCATGCGGCCGGCCGTCCGTTCCGTTCGTTCGGCCCGGGCCGCCGAATCGTTACAATGCAGCCGCGGAATACAGCGGGATCGCTGAAGTGAGGCAGAATCGCGCCTTTGGCCCGCTGATGGGCCACTCTCCAACCATTACAGTACGGGTTCAAATTTGCAGAAAAGGGAACCGATGAATAGACCAGACAAATCGTCGAAAGCGCGTGCGGCGCTGGATCAACTTTTTTCCGGCCTGGCGCCCACGGACGCGAAGCGCGAATCGCCGCGTCCGGGCAATCCGTTCGCAACGGACGACGAGGTGTCGAGCGCATCCGGCGGTCGCGGCGGGGTAGAGGTCACGCTGTCGACCCGCATCCAGCTGCGCGGTTATCCGAGCGCCGACGCATTCATGAAGCGCATGGCCGAAGCGTGGGGCCTCGAGTGGGGCACCTACGACAGCGTCCGCGCGGTGGCGACGCTGCCTGCCGGATGGCGCTCGCGCCGGCTTCCGGAAGTCACGCAGATCGTCGACGAACGCGACGTGCTGCGCGCCGAGAGCAGCCTGCAGGGCGGCGAGATGTCGTATCTGAAGGTGCACCCGCGCTACTACATCGATGCGCGCAAGCGTTTCGGCTGGACCAAGTCGTCGAAGGCGTCCGACGATCCGGATCTCGATGGCCCCGACTGGAACTGCTTCGTGGTCGATCGGGAAAAGTCCATCGAAGTGCACGAACTGACGACGTCGTCGTTGAAGGCCGACATGGACAATGCGCGGGCGACGCTGCTGAAATGGCTGGACGAGCACTATCCGAAGCATCGCGATCCGTTTGCATACTGGTCGGACTGCGAAGGGGCGTCGTAAGCCGGTTTGCGCGGCAGGTTGTTCGATGCATCGGCCGGCCCGCGATGAGGACGACCATTGAAACAAGCGAGTGTGGTTCCGATTCTCTGGGCAGCGTTCGCCGCGGCGGTCGGGTCGACCGTCATCGAGTTACTGCTCTGGGCGATGACCGGCGATGACGCCGTCCAGAATCTGTTTCGCGATGCGCGCCTCACGGCCGCGATCGTGATGGGGCGAAGCGTGCTCGGTGCGTCCGGCGGCTTCGATCCGCTGGTCATGGGTGTGGCGACGCTCGTGCATGCGATGCTTTCGCTCGTCTATGCGGCCGTGCTGGCACGGCTGGTCCGCAGTCTGTCATGCGTGGCCGCGCTGTTCGCGGGCTGCGCCTTCGGGCTCCTGCTGTACGGCGTGAACCTGTACGGGTTCACTGCGATCTTTTCGTGGTTCATCCCGGTTCGCGGCGCGATCACGCTGGTCGCTCATCTGATCTTCGGGATCACGGTAGCGGCTGCCTACCATGTCGCCCGACGTCACGCTACGTGCTGATCCCGGCATCGATTGCCAAGGATGTCTGCGACGGACATCCGTATCCCGACCCCTGGAATAACCTGCCGCGCTGTGTCGTTTAGCCGTCAGGAGACCCCTGTACGAAGCGAAGCAGCGGCGAGAGGCGATCGCCGCGCGACGAATCGTGCGCAAGCAAAACGGTGCGCGGGGGTCGTTGGCGACGCTCGGGATCAATGGGTCGGGGGCAACGACGCAGGAGCCGATCATGTGCAACTCGTTTCGATCCGTGACAGGTATCGTCTGTCTCGGCTTTGCCGCGTCCGTCTTCGCGCAAATGACCGACGATCCAGCGGAGAACGGCGCGAACTGCCGTGCGGTCGTCGCGCAGGCGAACATCGACGGCACGGAGCAGCAGATCGTGGGGCGCGCGTGTCTGCAAGACGACGGGACCTGGCAGATCGTGCAAGACGCCGACGGCAGCGTGCTTTGGTACCCGGTGGCAGCCTATCCGTATGCCGATCCGTGGTACTGGGGGCCGCCGCTGTTCATCGGCGCGGGTGTGAGCTTCATCTTCGTCGATCGCTTCCGGCGTTTTCACCACTTCGATCACGTCGATCATTTCAATCCGATCGGACATCGCCGCTTCGGCGTGCCGATGGGCGCGGGGTTCCGCCATGGTGCGTTCCCGGTGGGTGCGGGTCACGGGTTCGGCGGCATGCGGCGACATTAGACCGATGATTGGACCGGTGTTGCGACGCCTGTTCGACCCTGGAAGGCGTGCGGCGACTGTCCAGCGCCTTCATGCCGGAAACGTGCTGCGGTCCCATGAACCAAGGCCGTGCGATTGCCACAGTATTCTCCGTCTGACGAAAATTTCGAAGGTGGGCGTCGGCGGAGACAATTTTTCGAGGCGCTGCCGACGCTCGAAGTCGTGGCGAACGTGAAGATGGACAGTGTAAACGCGGCAGGCGCGCACCGCGGTGCGCGCCTGCCGTAACGATCGTCGTGCGACTGGACGATCAGAACTTGTGGCGAATGCCGACGATCGCGAGTTCCTGCGTATCGGTGCCCGAGTTCACGCCGTACGAGCCGACCGACGCGGCCGCTTTCACGGTCGCGCCGCTCGCGTTGAGCGTGTTGCCGCTCGCCTTCTGATAGCCGAACAGCGCATACAGGTCGGTGCGCTTCGACAGTGCGTAATCCGCGCCGAGGTTGACCTGGTTGTAGTGCGCGGAAGCCGGGCCCGTCAGCGACGTGTAGTTGTAGCCGACGCCCGCGCGCAGTGCCGGCGAGAACTGCCAGTTGAAGAACGCCGAACCGTTGTTGAACTTCGCGTTCTGGCTGAACGCCGACAGCGTGTCCGCGCCGTATTGCGTGTTCGAATACGCGAGGCCGAAGGTCGCCGGCCCGGCCACGTACTGGCCGGCCACGCGCACGATCTGGATCGACTTCGCGCTCGAGAAGCCCTGGTTGATCACGGTGTTGAACAGCGTGTCCGAGCTGCTCGACCACGTGCGCACGCCGTTCGCGACCGTCGTGCCGCCGTTCGCGTAGAAGTAGCCGGCGCCGAGCGACAGCGGCCCGTTCGCGTAGCTCGCGCCGAAGCTGTACGTGCGGCCGCTGCCGGTCGCGCCCGCGACGCCGCCGAAGCCGTACAGCGCCGCGAACTGGAAGCCGGAGATCAGCGGGCTCGTGTATTTCACCGAGTTGCTGACGCGCAGGCTGTTGTCGTAGTTGTCGAGATCGCCCGGCGTCGCGAACACGCCGCCGAAGTAGTTGTCCTGCGTGAGGCCCTGCACGAGATCGACGACCGGATCGTACTGGCGGCCGAGGGTCACGGTGCCGTACGTGCTGCTCGCGAGGCCGACGACGGCCTTGCGGCCGAATTCGCGCTGGCCCTGGCCGAGCGCGCCGGTGCCGATGTTGAAGCCGTTTTCGAGCTGGAACAGCGCGGACAGGCCGCTGCCGAGATCCTCGATGCCGCGCAGCCCCCAGCGGCTGCCCGACAGGTTGCCGCTGCTGAACTTCACGAGGCTCGACGCGTTGCTGCCGTTCGCGTTCTGCGCGTTGTGGACGTACGCGATGCCCGCGTCGGCGATGCCGTACAGCGTGACGCTGCTTTGTGCGTGGGCGCCGGCGG
>Ga0268257_1000727_pt1 | contig 34708 bp, 39 predicted proteins | sample AgamicAtPrz_FD_200249 | JGI IMG/M metagenome (GOLD analysis project Ga0268257, IMG submission 200249) | Agave microbial communities from Guanajuato, Mexico - At.P.rz (v2) (version 3) | ecosystem: Host-associated > Plants > Phyllosphere > Phylloplane/Leaf | place: Guanajuato, Mexico | collected... | reverse complement strand
CTATGCCTGCGGTAGACAGCAACGATCCTGGCGCCGCGGGTTTTTCTGGCTCGACGGTCATTGCCGAGTTTGAATCTCTGGAAGCGGCAACCGCCTGGGCTGACGCCGATCCGTATGTGGCTGCCGGAGTGTACGAAAAAGTCACGGTGCGCCCGTACAAAAAAGTCTTTTGATGCCTCAAGGCTCCGCAAGGAGCCTTTTTTATCGCACCGTTAAACCTGTTTGAACCGGGTGAACTGCTGCTCAATGATACGACTGCCCCACTGATCGCCCTCCCACTCTTTCGCTAGCGTAAAGCCAAAGGATTCGTACAGGCGTCGGGCAGCGGTCAATTTACTGAACGTCCAGAGATGCACGGCAGAAAAGCCCTCGCTGTCGCAAAACGTCATGGCCTCGCTCAACAGTTTTTTGCCAACCCCATGACCCCGGCAGCCATCGTCCAGAATAAACCAGCGCAGATGCGCCTCACCCGGCTCTAAATCTTCGCCGTCAATGGCGACAGATCCTACAATTCTGCCGTTCATCACAGCCAGCCAAACCTGGTTGCACGGCTTATCAAGTCGTCCGCTAAATTCAGCAAGCCCCGCAGCAACTTTGGCTTCGAAGAAGCTGCCAAAGTTATGCTCGCGTGCGTAATAGCTGCCGTGCATTTCCGCGATGCGGCCAATCATGCCGGGACGGTAGCCTGCGACAATCACCGGTGCCGTAGGCTGGTGCTCAGCGCCGCTCTCCCGGCAGGCCAGCAGCGCGTTGGCGTAGAGCGACAGTCCCTGAGAGATGGTTTCCTGCTGTATGGGATCCAGTGATTGTATCGCTGAAATAACCCGTTCACTCCCGTAGGCATTAATCTGCTCAACGGTCTTGCGCCCCTTTGCAGTCAGCCGGAGACTTTTGACCCTGGCATCTTGCGCAGAACCCCCTTCCTCCAGTTCGCCTGCAGAAATAAGGCGTGACAGCATCCGGCTGACGCTGGATTTTTCCAGACCCAACAACTGCACCAGTTGACCTGCGGTCATCTCCTTATGCAGCTCAATTTCCACGAGGGTGTGTACGGCCGAGGGCGAGTAATGCGTAGAGGCCAGCGTGGAGGCCATAAAGCCCAGCTCTCTGACCATCAGACGTGATGCAACGCGAATGTCGCTAACTACAGGGGGTTCAGTATGCATGATTTCCTCCGTCATTTAGTTGTACTATACAACTAAATGACGGGGCCGTGTCAATGATATTAAAAAGGCTCCCTCAGGAGCTTTTTTAAATCACTCAACAACTTGAAATAAAAGGATTTATTTCAGATTATGTCCACATGTTGACCACGTCGTCACTTGAAGCCCTGTATCAATCAGGGCTTTATCCCTAATGGCATTTCCCCTCCAGTAACAATAATTCTCATATTTTTTATATTGATATCAAAAAAAACACCTAAAAATCAACAAGATAAATAACATGATAAATAATCATGACTGAGAGTCTTCAACATAGAGATATAGAATACTTATGACATACGGTAAAAACCTGGCCCTACAAAATTGCATAGCAGATTCGCTTTATTCACTTTTCCAAACATACGTTAAGAACTATGATGCGCTTCAGTGAATTTACAATTAAAACCTAATATGGGATTACGAGGCTCACTTGTCTAAACCAGTTAATGAAGCAATCACGCATACTCCGGGAAAAGGGATCGTTAACTCTTTAGAAAAGTTGTCGACTACACACAAATCTGCTGATCAAACTCTTAATGTATCCGAAAGTACTCCTATTACAGACCTTATCATTAGGAACTCTCCAGCGTCCGACAATGCTAGTCGCGAGAATGGCTCTACAGAAAATGTCATGACTGCTTCATCGACTTTCGCTAATGCTGAGCGCGCCATGAAAGCTATGACAGCCTCGTCGACTTTCGCTAATGCCGAGCACGCCATGAAAGCTATGGAAAATGCCATGACAGCCTCATCGACTTTCGCTAATGCTGAGCGCGCCATGAAAGCTATGGAAAATGCCATGACAGCCTCATCGACTTTCGCTAATGCTGAGCGCGCCATGAAAGCTATGACAGCCTCGTCGACTTTCGCTAATGCTGAGCGCGCCATGAAAGCTATGGAAAATGCCATGACAGCCTCATCGACTTTCGCTAATGCCGAGCGCGCCATGAAAGCTATGGAAAATGCCATGACAGCCTCATCGACTTTCGCTAATGCCGAGCGCGCCATGAAAGCTATGGAAAATGCCATGACAGCCTCATCGACTTTCGCTAATGCTGAGCGCGCCATGAAAGCTATGACAGCCTCGCCGACTTTCGCTAATGCTGAGCGCGCCATGAAAGCTATGACAGCCTCGTCGACTTTCGCTAATACCGAGCGCGCCATGAGGTCTATGGAAGTGGCCATGACCGCATCTTCGGCTTTCAATAATGCCGAGCGCATGATAAAGACCTTGGAAAGCGCTATGGCTATGCCTGTCTCCACTCGGTGGATTGAATCCATAGAAAATGCCATAAAGGGTATTTCTTCATTCAATACTGTTAGGGGGCCAGATCGAGTTCTTTTCGATAACGCACTAGCAGTTGCATTAAATGGTGTCGACCGAACAGATGAAGCCCTGAAAGAGCTTTCAGGTCTTATGCAAGTATCTCAGACAACAAAAGTATTTGATGAGACGCTAGAGTTTGGGGTTGCCTCCATGGAGGCTGAATTACTCACAATGCAACCTGCAAGTCATATATCTAAAGATCAAGTCTCAAGATCGTTAGACATCAATGATGGGAAAGACGCATATAGTTTACTACTGTCAAGATTTGCAGCGTTACCTCGATGGATGCAAAATCTTGTTTTATGGGCCTTATGGTCCGTTATTTTCGGAGCGTTTACTGATTACGGTAAAGAGAAGGTGCTAATTATGATTCATGAAGCTGAATCATACGCAACTTCCTTACTCAAAGGTAAAGCGTTAACCCGAACTGAAATCCAATCTGAAAATAAAGATATAGACTGGAATCAGCTCAACCAATTCAGAATCATTACTGGCGAGAATATTAATCTTAGGGAATCCCCTTCAATGAAAGGAGATATCCTTGAGACACTTAATAAAAATACTATTGTTCTTGTCCTAGATAAAGAAGGACGACAATGGGTCTATGTAAAGACCTATTCACAGGGAAGGACTATCACGGGATGGGTCAACCGAAGCTTCACTAAACAACTGGGTAGGTAAATTTGACTTTCTTCCAGCATAATTATAATGCCTTTAAGATTGTAAAAATTATAAGCAGTTAGAAGGCGGCCCCATTTATGGGGCTTTCATATTGTTATTGCCAGTGAATTTGTTGTTGACCTGAGTTTGTCGGATGCGGCGGCGCTGGTACTACTTCACCCGGCGAAACGATAAAGCGCTCGACCGTCTCAGTGGTCACAAACGTCGCGCTGCAGTTGATGTTTGTGCACTGGTGATAACGCTCCTTGGTCGTGTCAGTAAAATACCGACTTGTGCGAGCGTGAGCGGCGAAATGGCATTTTGGGCAGTGAAACATGGCGAGCACCTCATCTGATTTTTGATGCGCTAATTTTACTCAATTTATCCTTATATAACAAACATTTAAAATAAATCACTGTATTAACTCCTCACTTTCGTACTCCACATCCGAAACCTTAACCTCAAGCTCTAAGCCCGTCGTGTAGCCGTTCCCGTTAAGGTTATGCACCACCCGGCTGATTATCCAAGCCTGCTCGTCTATAACGCGCTTAAAGCCTTTCACCGCGATTGGCGTTTCAGGAAATAAATCGGCGCGGCCAATAGCCAGCGAGATTGAAAACTCCGCGACGCCGCGCTGCAGCTTGTCCCACTTTGCCTGAGCGGCGCGCATGGCCTGCGCCTTTGTCGCGAAGATGGTTGTCAGCTCCAGCACGTTGTCAGCCTCACCGGCCATATACTCACCCTCGCGGGCTTCCTGCTCTTTTTTGGCTTTTACCTTTGCAGTGGTTTTGGTCGCTTTCGGGTGCTGCAGCGCGCGCAGGTGCTGTACCTTTGGCTTGCGTTTGAGCTTCACCTTTTGCTTTTGCGGTTTCGGGTCTTTGGTGTGCAACCATTTTGCCGTTACGCCGGTGTAGGCTTCCCGGTCAGCAATCGCAAATTGATGCCGGTCGCCGTCGCCGCGTTCGATCGTCAACTGCGGGATGGGCTTGCCGCTGGCCGTCCTGCCGCTCCCGGCTTTCAGTAGCAGAAGTTTTCCCGCTTTTACCGAAACCGCCGCACCGTTAAGGTCAGCCAGACGGGACAGAAACACCGCGTCGGATTCCTGAGTCTGGTCAATATGATGGACGGGGATCGCTTTCAGCGTATCGGCCACGCTGGCTGTCAGCTTATTGCGCGCTGCGATGGTCTCAACAATTACCCCGAGTGTGGTGTCGTGCCATGACTGTTCCCGGCGTGAGTTCAGCGACCCGCGAAAATCAGCGCTGCGCCCCCGGATGGTCAGCGTATCTGGCGCGCCACGGTGCTCGATTTCATCTACCGTAAAGGTGCCTTTTTTTATCAGGGCGCTACCCTGCCAGCCCAGCCACAGCGTTAACGTTGCGCCGCGAGGAGGCATAGCGATTTGCCCGTCGGTATCATCGAGCTCGATGTCGAGCTGGTCGGCCTCGAATCCGCGATTGTCCGTCATGGTCAGGCTGATTAGCCTGTCGCTGAAATCCTGCGTAATATCTTCGTTATCCTGCTTGAGCATAAACGCCGGGGCAATCTTTGCACCGGCCTGAATATTCATACCCGTAATCATCCCGCCAACCCTCCCAGCCAGTTACCAGCAGATGTCACCAGATTGTCGGCCTGCGTTTTCAGGTCGCCGTAAATCGCCGCGAGCGACTCATCGACCCGTTTCAGCGAGAGGCTAAACTCGATTTTTCTGGCCGCGCCGTCGCTGAATAATTCGCTGTGCGTGTGGGTCACTTTATCGATGACATACATGCCGTGGATCATGCCCGTTCCGTCAATCAGCGGCCACGCCCTGCCTTCGTCGGCCATCAGCTCGATGGTGGTCAGTGAGAGGCGACCGCCGGTGATTTCGGGGTACAGCACGCCCGAAAGCGTGCGCGAGGTTTCCCCCTCCCCGAGAAACTGATAGGCCGGTGGTTTGCCGATGCGGTCATTTGACGCCCAGCGGTACTCTTTCGAATACTGCATTGACTGATGTGGCAGCGTGCGGCGCTCAAACACAAATAAACCTAAAACCATTAACATGCTTTAGCCCTCATCCATCGTGACGCATACTTGAGCGCTGACGCGCACGGTTTTGCTGGTCGAGTCTTTCGACGGCTTCGCGGAGCTGCCGGTCAAGGTCTGTACCCGGTGCGATGCCACCATGTAGGGTGATGTTATATTCTGGCTTGCTCTGGTCTACGTAGGTCTTCCCAGCAGGAACCGGCACCGGGTGATACCACTGAGAATCGCCAAACAACGGGGTTGGTCTGATACTGGACTCTTTACCTGAACCCGTTGCCGCATTGGCTTTTGCGGCTTTCTGGTCAAGGTCGCTCGACTCTTTATTGATAACCCCGAGTTTCTCCAGTAACCAGTTAACGCCGCCGCGCAGTTTGTTAAAACTATTGAGCGGTAACATCAGCGCGTCGGCCAGTGCCTTACCGAACAACACCCCGACATTTTTGCAGCGGTCGAGCGTCTCCTGCGTCGCTTTAACCGGCGCTATCAGATCAGTGAACCACTGCCAGACCCCGCTCAGTTTTTCGATGATGGAATCAAACACCGGCGCGAGCGGCGAGAAGATTTCAGCCACCGGCGCAAAGGCCGCTTTAAGCCCCTCCACCACACCCGAAAAGAATGCGCTTATTGGCTCCCAGTATTTACGGATAAGCAGCGCACCGGCCACCACGGCAGCGACCACCGCGACCACCGGCAGACTGATTGCCCCTAATGCCGCGACAATGGCACTTCCGGCAGTAGTGAAAACGACGCTCAGCATGCCAGCAGCAGCGATAATCGCGTTTATTCCTGCGATGACAGGCCATGCAATCAGACCAATCCCGCCGAGCACCCCAACCAGCGCCAGCCCACCGGCGACAAGGTTAAACAGGGTTTGCGTCAGTTCTGGATTCGCTTTAGCCCATGCAGCCACCTTGCCGAGCCAGTTGGTCGCGGAAACCGTCAGGCGGCGCAGTGCTGAATCTTCTTTTTCGAACACCTCAATCTGCAGGTCTTCCCATGCTGACTGAAGGTTTTTCAGATCGCCGTCGAGGTTGTCCGTCTGGATTTTCGCAATACGCTCGGTCGTACCTTTTGAATCCCTGATTTGCTGACGCTTGTTATCGAGCGAGCCATCACCGGCAGCGGCGACGAGTTTAATCGCCCCCTTCATGGCCTCCTCACCAAAGATGACTTTCAGATATTCGCCCTGCTCCGCCGTACCGAGCTTGTTTTTCGCAAAGGACTTGTGAATATCTTTGAGGATTTTCTCGACCGGCAGCATGTTCCCTTTGCCGTCGCGGGTTTTCACGCCTAATTCAGAAATGGCCTCAACGGCCTTACCCATAGGAGCCTGCAGACGGTTGAAAATGGCACTCGCGCCCGTACCGGCCATTGAGCCTTTAATCCCGTTATCCGCCAGAATGCCGAGCATGGCGGTCGTGTCTTCGATGCTCGCACCTGCAGCCTCAGCAATTGGCGAGACATATTTCATCGCCTCGCCCAGCTCGACGAGGCCGGTGTTTGATGACGTAAAGCCTTTCGTCATCACATCCGCGACACGCTCAATCTCGGTGGTCGGCAGGTTAAATGCCGACTGCATGTTAGTGATAATGTCGGCGGCTTCTGCGATATCCACGTCGGCCGCGAGGCTGAGGTTTACGGTCGAACCGGTCGCAGCCAGCACGTCATCGGCGTTATAGCCCGAGCGTGCGAGCGTGGTCTGCGTGCGCGCTACATCACCCGGCGAAAAGGCGGTTGTCGCACCGATATCACGCGCCTGTTGACGAATGGCCGCGAGCTTATCGTCGCCCTTATCGAGCCCGAGGATCGCCTGCGTGGCTGGCATCTGCTTATCAAAACCGATACCCGGCGCAATAAAGCGTGACGCACCATAAAGCCCGGCGGTCGCCACCCCGACGCCCACCATCCCGGCATTACGCGCACCGGCGGCGAGCTGTTGCCCGGATTCATAGCGGCTTTTTACCGCGCTGAGTCTGGCCTGTTGCTGACTGACGCGCGCCAGTGCATCACGTTGCCGGTTAAGCTGCGCGGTTGTCTCACTGATGCTGGATTTCAGACGGCGCTCGTCTGCCGACAGCGTGCGGGTATTTATCCCGGCCTGCGCGAGCTCCGTGCGCTGGCGCTGCACCGACTGCCTGAGCCCGTTATATTTGAGCTGAAGGTCAGCGGCGGATTTCTTTGCCGCCTCCATCGCGCGCGCCTGCGCGTTAGTGGGGTTTTCGGTGTTTTTAAACTGGACGGCCAGCGCTGCGGCCTCCTGTTTCGCTTTGTTAAGCGACTGACCGGTCACGGCAAGCTGTGCGCTCGCTTTCCTGAATCCGTCAATTCGGGACGCCTGCGCATTCAGATCGCGCAGGCTGTTTTGAGAAGTGCGGATATCGCCAGCAAGGGATTTACTGGCGTTCTGGATAGCTTTGAGCGGTCGGCTTGCCCGGTCTACTGCGTTAAGCAGCACCTCAAGTCTGACGTTATTGCTCATGGTGGTTTCCGCTTCGCTGCAGCGCCTTATCGCGCCATGTGATGAGCTCGGTCACGCTCAGGGAATAAAGCTCTGATGGCGGCCAGTGAAAAATCACCGCGATATCCGCCATCAGGTCATCGACCGAAATGTTGTCGGGGAATTTCAGCGAGCCGAAGATGGCGACAAAAAACCAACCACCTTACCGGCGAACAAAATCAGGTCTGACGCTTCCAGACGCATGACCTCATGCTCGGTGAGCGCCGGGTACGTCATGCGCGGCAGCACCTTAATCAGCGCATCGACGTCAGAGTTTGCCAGCGAGGCCAGACTCACACCGCGCAGGGTTCCCGCGTTGGGTTTTGTGACGGTCACCTGCTCGATTTTCTGCTCGCCGCGCATGATGGGATTATCGAGGATCACAATGTTTGAGTTTTCGGTTTCGTTGATGTTTTCCATGATGTTGGTCTCGTCAAAGTTAAGTGACCGGCCAGCCTGACTGACCGGTTAAGGGGTTACAGGCCGATGGCCTTACGGTGTTCCGCCAGACGGTCGACGCCGTCGACTTTCATCACCATATTGATGACGTCAATCTCGATGACCTCTTTGCCGTCAATCGTGAGCTGGTAGTACGCGCACTCGGTCGACATTTTGGTCGTGCCGCTTTCGCCCTGTTTGTTTTCGCCGCCGTCGTACTCTTTGTGACGGCCACGCATGACCACCTCAACGGCAGAAATTGCGCCGGTGTCATCGCGCTGGTACGAGCCGGTAAAGCGCAGCGGGATGGTGTCCGCACCCGGTGACGCGTACTGCGCCCACAGTTCGACGTCAGGCAGACCGCCCAGCGTCCACTCAAGCGACAGCGCATCATCATCGAGGCCAAGGTCAATCGACACCGAGCCCGGCATCCCGCCGCCGCGATATTTCTCAAGCTTGCGGGTCAGCTTTGGCAGGGTGACGGATTCAACGACGCCCATGTAGCTGAGACCGTCGTTAAACATATTCAGGTATTTCAGTTTGCGTGGTAACGCCATGCTCTGAGCTCCTTAGCTGTTGACCGAGTCTGACAGGTTCGCCAGATAGGTATCGGTGATGCGTTGGCGCAGGGTCAGGTTTTCCAGCGGCGGGACGGGGGTGTAGTCGTAATCGATATACAGTTTCCCCGCCTTGAGCGTTTCCACGCTGTTTGACTCCGGGTCGTACCAGCAGGAGCCGTCAACGATATAGCCGTTGTTTTTCAGCTCGCGGAATTTCGCATTCATACCGGCGACGATGTCGCGGATAAGCGTTGCGGTGACGGGTTTATCAATCGCCCACGCGTGCGCCTCCGCCATCGTGTCGGCAAGCACCTGCGCCGTGCGGGTATAGTTTTCAAACAGGAAAAGCGGGTCATCCGAGCAGGTGCGGTTGCCCCAGAATTTAAAGCCGTCGTTACGAATAAGCGTGGTGACACCGGCCTGATTAAGCAGGTTTGCGTCGGTGGCTTTCTCCTGCAAATCCCACGAGACCGAGGCGCTGACGCCGGTGACGCCATTCACGCCGACGTTAGACAGCGTTTTGTGCCAGCCGGTCTCCTGGTCGATTTTGGCACGCAGGCCGAGTGCGCGGGCGGTCGCCCATGCAATATCGGTATCGTTCGCCGTGGTGTCCCATGCCAGAAAATCAGGGTGAATGACCATCAGCTCGCGCTGGCTGAAATTCTCGCGGTAGGCAATGGCTTCAGAAATGGTCTTGCAGCCCCACGCGCTGATATAGCCAAACGCGCGGAGGCTCTGACAGGTCGCCGCGAGCGCGGTCGCCACTTCCTGAGTATCCAGCCCCGGCACGCCGAGAATGCGCGGCTTAACGCCGGTGACGGTTTTTGCAGCCAGCAGCGCCTTAAGCCCGGTGTATTTGCCGTTTGCGTCAGTCGTGCCGATGATGTTGGAAATGGTCTCTTTCTGCGCCGCTTCCGGGTTTTCCGGGTCTTCGGTACCTTCGGCAACGCGCACAACCACAACGACCGGCTTGCACTGGTCGGCAATGGCCTGCAGGGATTTTGACAGGGTGCCAAGTTTACCGGCTTTACCGATGGCGTTTTGCACGCTGGTAATCAGCACCGGCTTATTGAGTGGAAATGTCTTTTCGTCAGCATCGCTGGCCGTGCAGACCATGCCGATGATGGCCGTCGAGACGGTGGAAATGGTGCGCGTGCCATCGTTAATCTCGATGACCTCGACGCCGTGATGATAGTCGCTCATCCGTTTAACTCCATGGTGAAGGGGTGCAACTATTTTCTGTTGTGTATGAGGTGTGCGAAACGTAATGCCGTTGGAGGAGTGACAGCACAACGGGCAGCGAGCGGTCGTGGCGTGCGGGAAAGATGATTGATCGTTTTCAGCGATCAATCAGGGGGAATTGATCGCTGATAACCATTATCAATGAAGGGATATTGTCGCTATCGTTGCGCCATTAACGAGGGAGCGAGAATGACAATTTTACTCTGGATTGTTGGTGGTCTGACTGCATGGTGTCTCTTTGGCTTTTGCTGGCTCAGACTGTTTGCCGGTGATGAAACAGAAAATGACTATGAAGAATGCCCCTATGACTAAACCCGCTTAACGCGGGTTTTTTATTAGCTTTTCGAGGGTGGATCAGGCCATGCAATATCTTCGGGCTTACTGGTATCAACCCTGTATAGTAATACCCGGTATCTCTTCCACGCCGATAAGCTGGCCTTTTCAGCATCAGTAGCCATCGACTCATCGACGGCACCCTGCAGAACGGAAATGGTAAGCCCCGCATCCTCAATGAGCTGCTTTTGTGTTTGTTCGGCAAGCGTTGCCGCATCAGGCCGGATATCATAAAAAACGCCGTCCGCGTATTTGAAATTCCCTAACACATCATCTGGCACGTTCAGGGGATCGACCTCATAGACGTTACGCCCTTCCGCCATACCCATATACGAAACATCCTTTTCATAAGCGATGACAATCCCGTCATCATCCAGAGAGACCGCGCCTTTCCAGCCCGTTAAGGTTTTATACCAGTCCCGGCCATGCACATCCTGAAAATAGAGTCCGGTACGCATTACGCCGTTTATTTCAGCATGTTCATATTTATAAATAACTGGATTAATAAACGTATCCATATCTAATCCCCAAGGTTAACCCATCCGCCAGTTTGTTTATTCAGATACTGCATTTGACGGAAATAAACGCCGAGTTTTCGGCCATCACTTCTGCCGTTCATTTGAATTCCCGTCACTACGCATCCAGCAGGTGATTCCCAGTTATCAAACCACGTATCAGTCGGGTTTCGGATTTGTTGACCACCCCGGCGGATACCATTAACAACCCCATATCGCGCATCACATTCAGCTTTCGTGTAAGCACCTACATTACCTGCAGGGATCGCGATATTTGCCGTGCCGTTAAATGACACGCCTGCAATAGTGCGTGCGGTTTGTAATTTGGTTGCACTGGCTGCATTGCCTGTCGTGCTCTGATTCCCGCCAGTATTCACCCCCGGCAAATTAATGTTCGCCGTTCCGTCAAAGGCAACCCCGCCAATCGCACGGGCGGTCTGTAGTTTGGTTGCAGTGGCTGCATTACCTGTCGTGCTCTGGTTCCCGCCAGTATTCACCCCCGGCAAATTTATGCTCGCCGTTCCGTCAAAGGCAACACCACCAATCGTGCGTGACGTCTGTAATTTAGTGGCTGATACTGCGTTACCATTACTGGCTAGTGCGCCTATATCTGCAGGAGTGGGTTTATTGGCCGCGTCATACTGCTTTATCCAGGCTGACCACGTTCCGCTATATAACGAGCGGATGTAGGCGCGAGAACTGTTATAGATACGGTAAATCTGCGTAATACCTGCATGTTTATAAACCTCAAGTGAGCCTGCAGCAGTCTCAGGGTAGTTTTTGCCAGTTTGTGCCTGAGCGTTCGCTGGCTGGTAATACAGCCCCGGCGTGCTGTAGGCATTTAAATCCTCAGCATTACCAATCCCCACAGCCTGACCGTTAAAGATATCCTGCGCGGTAATATTGATATCGGCACTCAGCGCCCGGCCATTGACCTTACGCCCTGACGGCACGCGACCGTTGGCGTTGTCATTCGCGGCCTTTACGGCCTTCGGCGTCGCTGCCAGCGTCTCAGACGTGCTGTCGATTGCGCTGCTGAGCTGGACAATGCCCTTTTGCGCCGTGGTGGCGTCCTGAGCCGTGTATTTACCGTTCGCAAGATCATACGCCGCCTTAACCGCTTTCGCCGTCGCTGCCAGCGTCTCAGACGCGCTGTCGGTCGCGCTGCTGAGCTGGACGATACCCTTTTGCGCCGTGGTGGCGTCCTGAGCCGTGTATTTACCCTTCGCAATGTCATACGCCGCCTTAACCGCTTTCGGCGTCGCTGCGACGCTCTCAGACAAGCTGTCGGTCGCGCTGCTGAGCTGAGTAAAACCCTTTGCGGTGAGCGTGGCGTCAGGATGGCGGCGGGACTGCTCATGCTCCGCGAGCCTGTCGTCGACGTAGTCCTGCGTTGCCATCACCGTTGTGGTATCAATCGTCAGCTCGACTGACTCGATGTCGCTCACCATGATAACCATACGCACGGTCTGCGCACGTCCCGACCCCTCAGCCAGCGCTGGCTTGTAGCTTTCGGCCATATTGCCGACCGCAATCAGCGTGCCGGTGTCATCATAGAGCCCGATCTCGCGCATCCAGAAACCGCCGGTCTCCGGCGGGATAAGCAGCTCCGCCACGACGTAATTTTTATTTTTTCTGTCCTGGCTGATTTTGTTCAGCGCATGACGCCAGACCTCTTTGACGAGTTTTGTCTGGTTCGGGTCAGGCACCGGCAGCGTGCCGCCACCGTCACCCACGGCCATCGCCGTCAGATTCACCTTTTTCCCGTCCGGGAGGGTCGCTGCAGCCAGTTTGATTGCACCGGCTTTGGTGATGACCGTTTTGTATTTCACTGTCATTGTGCTCTCACTTATCCGGGGTAAACCGTGATGATGTCGCCGTCGTAGGACAGAGCGCCGGTGCAGAGGTAGCCGGGGATATCCTGAATAATATTGAGGCCGATTAAATGGCGGCTGGCTGGCTTTGCATCGGCAATTAGCCGCTCCATTTCGTAGTACATTTCCTCGGTGATACCGGTCTCCAGCACGCCGATATCGAGGCGAAACGTGCCGGGCGGGTCGTTTGTCTCCCACCACTCAGAGACGTTAATCAGGTAGCCAAGCGGCTCCACCACGCGGCGCACTGCGCCAATCGTCCCCTTGTGCGCGTGGATAAACCACGCCGCGCGGATCACTTCCCGCTTTGTGTCCTCCGGCCAGCTCTCATCCCAGCGGTCAACGGAAAACGCCCACGCCAGCCACGGCAGCAGGTTTGCCGGGCAGTCGTCAGGGCTCCAGAGACGGCGCAGGGGTACGGGCGTGTTTTCGATTTCAGCGCAGGCGCGCGCGGCGGCAACCTCCAGCGGCGAGGAGCCCACCGGCAACAGGCGGGTGTCATTCATCATTACCCCCTATGGTGACGCTGTACTCGCTGCACCATGACGCCTGCGTGTCATCGAGCACGATGTCGGCCACCGGCGCGGCCAGCTCGACGCGCTGCACCCCCTCGACGTGAAGCGCCGCATAGATGGCAGATTTACGGATGTCACGCCCGAGCCGGTGCTGCGCGCTGATATATGCCTGTAGCTTTGCTTTTGCCGCACTGAGCACCGGCTCACTTTCTGGACCGGGGTAAAGGTAAAGCGACGCGGTGATTTTATAGTCGACAATTTTTGCTGACTGCACGGTCACGCGGTCGGCAACCGGCCGGACGTCCTCGTCGTTAAGCGCAGTGCGCACAATGGCGAGCAGCTCGTCAGAGGCCACGCCGTTATTTTCACGCGACAGCACCGACACGGTAACGCACGCGGGTTCGGGACTGATGACGGAAATATCCGCGACACGCCCGTCGGCGCTGCGGCCATGAAACTGATATGCGCCGGTTGAGCCTGCGGTACTTAGCCCCTCAGGGGCTTGCTGGATACGCAGGCGATAGTCAGTGTCCGATTCCATCACGGCTGGCGTGGGCGGAAACGTCGTGTCGTCTGCCGGGGTAATAACGAGTCGTGGGACGTTGGAATTTGCCCCTATCTGGTCGAGGTCGCTCCCAGCAGCGTAAGCCAGCATGACCGCACGCGAGGCCTCGTTGACGCGCTGTCGCCAGATAACTTCCCGGTAGGCGTTTTCCTGCAGCAGCTTAACAATCGGCTCTGATTCGTGCGTCAGGGTGCGCGCGACGGCCTCCTGTTGTTCTTCGGGGTATAACGAGACGAGCGTTGCCTTGCGCTCGCTCAGGATGCTCTCATAATCCAGCACTTCCACGACATCGGGCGCGGCGAGCTGGTTCAGGTCAACAATTGCCATAGCGTTTAACTCAGTGGAATGGTGAGGGAAAAGGGCTGGCCGCTAGCCGAGCGCGTGCCGGTGATGTCGACATACAGCCCGCCGTCATTCTCTGACCGCTCAAAGGTGATGCTTGTCAGGCTGACGCGGGGCTCCCATTTCTGGATCGCGGAATAACACGCGGCCATAATCTGCAGGCGCAGCGCCTTGGTCTGCGGCTGGTCAATCAGAGCCGACAGGAGCGAGCCGTATTCACGGCGCATGACGCGCGAGCCTATCGGCGTGACCAGAATGTCGCGCACGCTTTGCCTGATATGCTCCAACTCAGAGATACTGAGGCCGGTCTGGCTGTTCATTCCCAGATAACGCACCATCATTGCGTCCCCTTAGTCCAGCTTCCGCCGCTCTGTACGTTGCCGTGCGCGTGGTTATCCACCTGCACGCCGTTTGATTTCAGTGTCCCGCCGGTGTGCTCAATGTTCCCGGACATCTTCCCGCCTTGCTTCACTTCGAGCGTGCCGGTCGTCAGCTTGTTGGTGCATACCACCTCGGGTGTGTCGAGCGTGATGCGGGTTTCGGCTTTCACCAGCACCACCGGCACGGTGGCCGTAATGGAATCCGACGCGGTGACGTCGGCGGTTTTGATACCGGACACCGTGAGCGCGCCGCTTTCGGGCTCATACTCGATAACCGCCCCGTCAGGAAAGGCGACATGAATCGCATCGGGCGAGGCCGAGGGCGCGGGATGGTCGTCAGAAAAAATGCCCGGCAGCACAAAGGCCGTATCGAGCTCGCCACCGATGGCCAGCAATAACACCTGCTCACCGACCGAAGGAGCCCACCACAGGCGAGAACGACCGGCGCGACAGGTGAGCCAGTTAAGCCAGGTGGTTTGCATGCCGCCGGTCTGGACACGACACAGCCCCTCGTCGAGGTTAACGTCGGTCACAATGCCGGTGCGGATGAGGTTGCGGATCGCGCGTGCGATTTCCTGCAGAGAATTTAAATTATTCATGGGGAAAGGATGCCGCCGGACAAGGCCAGCAGCAATCAAGCGGGGTTTTATAAGATATGGCACAACAATTCTGGTATATTATTATATTTGGGAGTTATTCTTTACTAAAATTCAACCCCAACATATTGATTGCAGCATCAGCTTTAACGGTTTTGTAAGTTATAAACACCAAAATGCAGCCTCATCTGAATGAAACGACAAATGAAGATACCCACGCTCAAAAATAGCCTAACAAATTATAAGACCCGAATAATTTACAAGAGCTGTGAAACAGCCGAAACCAAACCTTTAACTTCATTCATCAGCAACTCCTTTCTCAGCTGCATCCAACTCATGCGACGTAAGGGATTTAATTTCTTGATTCAATATACTAATAACCATAATTCTCTTTTGATCCTTAGATAAATCCGTTCTTTTTTCAACTGTTTTTAACAAAGTTGAAAGTCGCTCATCCAATGCCGTTCCATTGTAGGCGTCAATGATGGTATTTGTATGCATAAGCACCACACCCAAAACAAAGCAACCGACATAATGCACTGAATCGACATCAAACCAATTAGCAGCTATGATATTCCTGATCGTGTACACGCACATGAAAATAATATATCCAACAAAAAAACCAAATGCCGTACGAATAGGATGCCGCAAGAAGATAATGTCCAATGATTTATTCAATCGCTTTGAAACCATATCCATATCCATACTAGACATTTGGTAACTCCCCTGTAGTTTGAGTATCATCTGCAGTAGCATCCTTAATTGGATTTAGTATTTTCCGCCCTGCACCTCCTCCATCACCTGAATCAATGTCGTCGATATTCTCCCGAATAAACTTGATTAATTCGATTGCTTCAGATGTCGTCGTTCCAAAATAACCCTTTCCGACACGATAACTAACAACTTGATCTTTCAACTCAAACAAAACGTATAGCGCAACGCCAATGAAAATCGCCCAATAAGGGACACCTAAAAAAGCTATTGATATAGCACTAATCATTAGAACCAAAACAGCAATTAGTTTACACTTAAAATATTTTTTCTTCTCATTGAGCAAAAATAAATTAACTACAGTTTCGTTTTTATTGGCGTACGCACTGTCTTGCTCCGTTTTCAACATAGAATCCACAATCTCTAGATTCTTATATATCTCAGCCAATTCCTCATCAGCAAATTCCTTACTATCAAAAGCTTTCAAGTGCTCAACAGTATAACCATGCTGTTTTAAGCGTCTTAATTTTGTAAAGTGTGCATATCTAACATAGATTCTATCTCGTTCTTTATTAAGATTCTCGATCTTTTCTTCCACATCATATCGCGTAGTGACAGAGAAAAAACCCTGTACTACATTCTCCACCCACAATGTAACAACCCTTAGCAATGCAAAAAACCTTGATATTATTTCACTCATTTTACCTCCTGCTAATGCTTGACATTATCGACACTACCTTCCACATTGAATATTAAAACCGAATATAATCAAACCCTTAACCAAAACTACATTGCATTTCCAAACCATCCAATTAAAGCACAGTTTAAAAAATGCTGTTTAGGCGCAACTATACAAAAACATATTTAATTTTTGTACACAAAACTCAGCTTACACCCATAACCATATGAACGCACACTAACACTTTCACACAACTAGATACAATTTAACAATAATTGTTTAGAATGCAATAGAGTTAGCTTAAATAGGCAATGATATTTTTTTCAATCTCTCTTCTATCATCTGAACTTAATCCTAGTAACTTTCGCTCTGCATATCGCGCTTCATGTACGTGAGGGCTTGGCCGGTCTTTAAGCCCGTACTGGTGAACGCGCGCGATGCGCTGCACTTTACCTGTAAATTCCACGACAGCACTGTTTTCACGGCCAGTGGCTTTCATGTATCGGCTTGTGCGTAGCTTCTGGAACATCGCCCGTTTAATCCGCCCGGTCTTAGCCCTGAGAGGCTGACCCTTTCGCGCCTGATACGGTGAGCCATCCGGGGCTTTTTGCTGTTTGATACGTTGCTGTTGCGACTTGCGCAGCTCTTTAGCTATCTCACCAACCAGCTTACGGCGCGCAGCCGGTGACAGGGCAGCAATCAGGCCATTGAGCCGGTCGTCAAAGGGCTTAAAGTCACTCATCCCATTTGCTCACCAGTTCGCCGTTGATGTAGAGCTCTTTTGGCCGGGTGACGGGCTCCGGCAGCGGCGGCTCAGGGGCATAGCTCACGTGCAGCGCCCCGTCTTCCTCCCTGATGAGGGTGCGCTCGGTGAGCTGCAGGCTGATGCTGATATCGACACTGTCCTCGTCGTTTAAATCCATCTGGAAACGGTAGCCCTTTTTGCGCCCGTCATCGAGCGTGCAGATATCCGGCTGATGCTGACGCAGCCACGCGGCCACCGGCACGAAAATCAAATCAGGGTCGCCAACAAAATCACACACGATCACATTCAGGGTATAAATTTTCTCATGGGACAGCGTGGCCGCGAGACGCGCATCGATATTCCCTTCATCGGCAAAGATGCGCATCATTTCGGGGTTTGATTCTAACTGCGGGATGGCTTTAATCAGCGCTTCGCGCAGGCTGAGTGCTTTCTTCATCGAGTTTATCCTGACAGTCTTTGACGGTTTCAACCTGCAGTGCGCAGGCGGCGAGCGCGTGCTCAAGCCTGCGAATATCGGCGCTCAGGTCGCCATTAACGACCGGATCGCTTTCCGGCATCGGGCAATAGCTCACCTTCGGGCAGGCGCTGTAAACAATGACCGGCGGAGGCACAACCGGCGCGGGTGTGCAGCCGACGCACAACATCAGGCAACTTATCGCTATACCAGCGGCGTAAGGTTTCATTCTCATTTATCAGCCTCGTAATGGTTTCTTCACGCCTCACGGCCATCGCACCGGCGGCCAGCAGTTCGCCGCGTAAACTGACCTGCGCGGTTTCATTTCGCCTGGCAATTCCCTGCGAAACGGAAAGATGATTTTTCAGCATCCCGATCACGTTTTTCTGTTCACCTGCGACCTTGTTTGCCCGTTCAAAGGAGCGCGTCAGGTTGCCGTTTTCATGACGCTGCCAGAGCACAACCGCCATCAGCGCGATCAGTAAAAACAACATCACTTTCATTGAATCCCCCTGAGACAATAGGTACGCTCGCGCGCGCGGCGGTTTTCCAGCCCGGTGCTGACTTTGCCATTCACATAAACCCAGCGGGTGAGCTGGTCGCACGCCTGCCACCATTGATGACGCTTGATGTACGAGACCAACGTTGAGCGGCAGGCTGCGCCGGTTCCCACGTTGAATGAGAAGCTGACCAGCGCGTCGTAAACGTGCTGCGGCATTTCTACCGGCGCGCAGATCGCGAGACGTTTCTCGACGTTCATCACATCCGCGACAAGGCTCGCCGCCGCCTGACGCTCGGTGATTTCCCCTTTCGGGACGACACCTGCAGTGTGGCCGATGCCTGACGTCCACACTCCCGCGCTGCACTGGTAAGGCGTCAGGCGACAACCTTCGAGGTCGGCAATCATCGCCAGCCCCTCGGGCGAGGTGTTAAGCAGTCGAAAATCAGGCATCAGCGCCGCCAGCGCCAGCACTGCGGCCACACTGCAACGTTTAACGATTGATTTCACGAATAGCCCCCTTATCGAGTCCGAGTGACGTCAGATAGAGATAGGTTTTGCGCTTAAACCAATAGTTCGTCAGCGCGGTAAAAATGGCGCATCCGCCCCCCACGTAAAGCGCCATCTTTTCGGGTGAAATTGCCCCGAGATACGCCAGCGCAACGGCCAACCAGTAAGCGATAAACGTGGTGATTTTTTCCATGCTCAGTCCCATAGATTCACCGTTTCGGTTCCGGCCGCGCTGTCGGTCTCGGGCAGCTCAATTGCCGTGCCGTGCGGCAGAATGACGCCGAGCTCAGACAGGCCGGGGTTAGCCTCCAGCACGGTTTCGACTACGCCCTCAGTTCGCCCGTAATAACGGGCGCAAATCGCGTCGAGGGTGTCGCCCTGCAGCGCATATGCTTTCATCAGATTTGCCCCACAATACAGCGCGCTTTGTCCTGGATACGCGCCACTGACCAGCGCATATCCCGCCACATCTCATCGATAGTGCTGTCGATGCTGTCGGCCTTTTTGTCGCCTTTGGCGGTCGCATCCACGCCGCGAAAGCGCTCATAGAGCGTGGCCGTCGTCATGGCACACACGGCGTTGAAATAGTGGAAAACGCGCACGCTTTCACCGTCGAGCTGGTCGGTCGGGACATCCGCCAGCGTGGCGTGACCGGCTTCGAGCTGAATTTCGCGCCAGTCGCTCAGCTCCGCGTTCGTCTCCGCGATGGCGGTCTTAATCGCCCGGCGCAGGCGCACGGGGGAAACGGTCTGCTCTAACCGCATTTCCTCCCGCACGCGCTTCGGATCCACGTCAGGAAAAAACGGGGTGTTTTTGATTACCGGCTCGCTCACGCCCGTTGGCGGTATCACCACGCCCGGCACATCCTGCGGCTCTTTGTTTTGCTCAATAATCAGCGTCGTCATGACAACCTCGGGTAATGGGTGGGCGGTGGACGCCGCTCGTAGTCAGGGTAATGGATACCCGCATTGAACGGCGTGCCGCCCGGCTCGGGGAGCGCTCGGTTAACCTGCGGCTTTTGCCGCCTTTGGAGGACGCCCGCGCCGTGCCGCCGGTTTAGCGGCAGGTTTGCGCGTGCGCGGTTTAGTCGTTTTGGTTTTCGGGACGGGTTCAGGTTTTGGCCGGAGCTGACGCGCTAACTGCTCGATATCTTTTTTTACCCCGATAGAGCTTTCTAGCTGGATCGCACGCTGCAGGTGCGCCAGCGCCTCGGGCAGTTGCTTCGCATCACGCAGCACGTAGCCGGTGATTTTGTGCAGCTTCGCACGCACGATATCGGGCATATCCGCGCGCTCCGTCAGCGCGATGGTGTCGAGCAGGTTCGCCAGTTCGACCGGCTGTTTTGCAGCGAGCATGCGCTGCGCGGCGAGCGTGACCTCTTCGGCCAGCAGGCACGGCGTCGGACGGCGACCGACCGGCATGGTGAGGCCGTAGGTCATGGCGTAACGGGCGATCTCCAGCGCCCCGGCGATATCGTCAGCATCGAGACGCCACAGCATGACCGTCATGACGATGTCATCCTGCGCCCCTTTACCACTGTCGAGGACGCCAGCCACCCACGGCAGATAGAACGGCAGCAGCTCGCGTTTCTTCGCGGCTTTACGCTCTTTTGAACTGATTTGTTTTAGCGTGCGGTTGTCTGCGGCCAGCTTAACGAGCATCTGCTCATAGGCAGTTGCATTACGCAGCGGGACTGCAGCCCGCTGCGCAGTTTCAGAGGCCGAGACCCGCATCATGTGACGCGCTGCGGGACTCGTCATGGCTTACTCCCCGCCTTCCGGTGCAGCAGGTGCGGTGAAGTCACCGAGCGTGATGTTTTCAATCAGGCACCCGGCGGCGTAAGCCTCGACCACGTAATCGATATTCATTGACTCGTAGTTTTCGACGCGGTCTTTTTTCGGCTCTTCGATGATGGCGCGGCGGTGTGCGTCATCCATGAAGTAGATTGACAGGTTGTCGAGACGCGTCACCATCAGGGCATTAGCCGGGAAGTACGGCACGCGCACGGCTGGCAGGTTGCCGATTCGCTTCTGACTGATGATGATGTCAGCGGCCAGCGACTCGGTGTTTGCCTGCTCCTGATTAACGATAGGGAAATATTTATCCGCCATCAGCTTACGCCCGGTGATGACAACCAGCTCCGGGTCGTCCTGATAAATCTCGTCAATCAGATTGCCGGTGGCATCCATGACCAGCGCGTCGAGGTTCGCATAGTCGCCGTTTTTACCCACGCGGATCACTTCAGAAATTACCGCCCCTTCCTCGTCGGTAATTTTTGACATCACGCGCGCTGGCGCTTCATTGCGGTACTTCTGCAGCCAGCCGGTCGCCACGTCCTGCAGCATAGGGTTTTTCGCACGGTCAGACGTATCGGCGCGCTTAATACCGTTGAAACCGGCCATGATGAAATCGAGCGACTGACGCTTGATAATCGCGTCGCGGATACGGGTCTGGAAGTCCTGGAATCGCGCCCACAGGTCGAGCTGTTTGTAGCGGATATGGAAGTCAAAGTTAATCTGCGCGCACTCGTATTTATTGGACTCCAGCGCAGTAAAGTCTGCGGTCTTACGCTCATCATCACCGGCGGTATCGGCAGTGCTGGCAATCGTACCGTTAACGCCGACCCCGACTTTTTCGCCTTTCAGCTCGTCGACCGGCACGATGTTGATTTTGGTCAGAAACGCGGATGACATCTGCAGGGTGGTCATCAGGGTTTGCGTGACCGACGGCTCGACAGTGAATTTCTTCGCCACGTCATCGGTGGAAACGCCGTTCAGCTCCGCGACGCGGGACAGGTAGGCATTGAATTTGAAGCGGGTATCTTTACGCATGGTTTTTCCTGTTCGGATAATAGGTATCAGGCCGGGCAGCACGCCCGGCGGGTTATCAGCAGTTGGTCAGCAGCTCGTCGCCCGTGCCACCTTTTGAAAGCTCGCGGCGCGGCTGGCGCTGGCTTTCGGTGTTATCGAGGGAGTTTTTGAGTTCATTAAACGCCTGCGCGCTTTCATCGGCCTTGCTGGTCAAGTCCTGCTTAAGCTGCGCAAAAGCTGTCTCCAGCTCGGTGATGCGCTGGTCGGTGGCGTTGAGATTGGTTTGCACCTGCTCGGTAACGGTGGTTACCGCCTCATGCACATCGGCGAAACGGGCATCATCGCTGGCCTGCTTACGGCCAAAAATGGCTCTGACCTTATCGGTCAGGCTGTTGAGCATGGTGTCGGGAACGTCCTCAAATTCCAGCTCAGCCAGTGAGGCCACAGAAAATACGTCGTCCGGCTGGTCTTTTTTACCGGCGAGCGGGTTTTGCGTGGCGCGGCTGCAGAATTCGAGGTATTCCGTACCGAGGCTAGCCGGGTCATCGGTGACGGCCAGGCCAACGAGGTAACATTTACCGCTGTTGGCAAAGTTCGGACGGATCTCCATGGAGGTGTAAACCTTCTGCCCGGCCTTAACCATGCTGACCAGCTCGTCGAGCGGCTGGATTTTGCCAAACAGCGCTTTTTTGCCATCGAGCGCAGAGCCATCGCTGATAATCTCCGCCTTAAGCTCGGTTACATCGCCATAACGTTTAAACTGGCTGTCAGGCATCAGCCCCCGGATATGTTCGAGGTTAATGCGGCAGCCGTAGACGCGCGGGTCGAACGTGTCGGCCATATCCTGAATATCATCGCCGCTGATGACGCGGCCATCGCAGGTGTCACCCTCGACGCCGATGCGAAACCATTTAGAAACTTTCTTTGCCATTTTTCAGGTGTCCTGATGTTGGGTTTTCGGGTCGGGGTTAGTTTCCCGACTCTGACCCGTATCAGCCACCGCTTACGATCTGATTAGATCTGACACAACAGGCACTTAGCGCGAATAACCCCCTATTTCCTTAGCCTTACCACGTCACACCAAAAACGAGGCAAGCATGACAATTTCAACTGACCTTTCTCTGTCAAATGACCCGCGACGACAGGCGCGGCTGTTGTACTGGCAGGGGTTCGCCGTGCCGCAAATCTGCGACATGCTGCAGCTCAAGCGCCCGACCGTTCAGAGCTGGAAACAGCGGGATGGATGGGAAGAAACCGCGCCGATTAACCGCGTGGAGTCGACATTAGAGGCGCGGCTTATCCAGCTCTACGCTAAGCCAGACCTGACCGCGCATGACTTCAAAGTCGCGGATTTTTTGTCGCGCCAGATGGAGCGGCTCGCGCGCATTAACCGCTACGGCCAGACCGGAAACGAGGTTGATTTAAACCCCAATATCGCCAGCCGTAACAAAGGTGATCGCAAAAAGCCGAAACGCAATTTCTTCAGTGATGAAGCGATTGAAAAGCTGGAAGAGATTTTCTTCGACCAGTCGTTTGACTATCAGCTCCGCTGGCATAAAGCGGGATTAGAGCACCGTATCCGCCACATCCTGAAATCCCGCCAGATTGGCGCGACGTTCTACTTTGCGCGCGAGTCACTCCTGCGCGCGCTTGAGACCGGGCAAAACCAGATATTTTTGTCGGCCAGTAAAACGCAGGCTTACGTGTTCCGTAAGTACATCATCGCCTTTGCCCGTCTGGTTGACGTCGACCTGTCAGGCGACCCGATCGTCATCGGCAACAATGGCGCTGAGCTGATTTTTCTCGGGACTAATTCCAACACCGCGCAGAGTCACAACGGCGACCTGTATGTCGACGAAATTTTCTGGATCCCCAATTTCCAGAAGCTGCGCAAAGTCGCTTCGGGCATGGCCTCGCAGTCGCACCTGCGCACCACCTATTTTTCGACCCCGTCGACGCTCGCGCATGGCGCTTACCCGTTCTGGTCAGGCGAGCTGTTTAACCGTGGCCGCAGTAACCGCGAAGAACGTGTCGACATCGACATCAGTCATCAGGCGCTTGCCGGTGGCATGTTATGCGGGGACGGCCAGTGGCGGCAGATTGTCACCATTGAGGACGCGCTCGCCGGTGGGTGCACCCTGTTTAACCTCGACCAGCTTAAGCAGGAAAACAGCGCGGATGACTTCCGTAACCTGTTTATGTGCGAGTTCGTCGACGATAAGGCGTCGGTATTCCCGTTCGAGGAGCTGCAGCGCTGCATGGTCGATGCGATGGAAGAATGGGAGGACTTCGAGCCGTTTGCCGTCCGTCCGTTTAACTGGCGCCCTGTATGGATTGGCTATGACCCGTCACACACTGGCGACAGCGCAGGCTGTGCGGTGCTGGCTCCTCCGCTGGTTGCCGGTGGCAAGTTCCGCATCCTTGAGCGTCACCAGTGGAAAGGCATGGACTTTGCCGCGCAGGCCGAGGCCATCCGGGCGCTGACCGAAAAATACACCGTCGACTATATCGGTATCGATGCGACCGGCATCGGCCAGGGGGTTTACCAGCTCGTGCGATCATTCTTCCCGGCGGCGCGCGCCATCCGCTACACGCCGGAAATGAAAACGGCGATGGTGCTGAAAGCAAAAGACACCATTCGACGCGGGTGTCTGGAATATGACGCCGGTGCAACCGACATCACTCAGTCATTTATGGCTATCCGCAAAACCATGACCAGCAGTGGCCGCAGCGCCACCTATGAAGCCAGCCGCAGCGAGGAAGCCAGCCACGCGGATATCGCGTGGGCGACGATGCACGCCCTGTTAAACGAGCCGCTTTCCGCCGGTAGCGGTATGCAATCAAGCTCAATTCTGGATATTAACTAAGATGAAAAAACGCCAAAAGAAACAGCCAAAACAGACCAACATGACCGCCAGCGCACCGCAGAAAATGGAGGCATTCACCTTTGGCGAGCCGTCCCCTGTTCTGGATCGCCGCGACATTCTCGACTATGTCGAGTGCATCAATAACGGCAAATGGTACGAACCGCCGGTCAACTTCTCCGGGCTGGCGAAAAGCCTGCGCGCCGCCGTGCACCACAGCTCTCCGATTTACGTAAAGCGCAACATCCTGACGAGTACCTACATCCCGCACCCGTTGCTGTCACGTCAGGATTTCAGCCGCCTTGTGCTCGATTATCTGGTCTTTGCCAACGGTTATCTTGAAAAGCGCATGAGCGTCACCGGTCAGCTTTTTAAACTGGAAACCTCCCCGGCCAAATATACCCGCCGTGGCGTGGAGGATGGCGTTTACTGGTACGTGTCGGACTTCACGCACCCGCACCAGTTTGCGCCCGGCTCGGTGTGCCATTTGCTGGAGCCCGACATCAATCAGGAGCTCTACGGGATGCCGGAATACCTGAGCGCGCTCAATTCAGCCTGGCTGAATGAATCCGCCACGCTGTTTCGTCGCAAATATTACCAGAACGGCGCGCACGCGGGTTACATCATGTACGTGACCGACGCGGCACAGAGCAGCACTGACGTTGAGTCGCTGCGCTCCGCAATGAGGGACTCGAAAGGGCTCGGTAATTTTAAAAACCTGTTTTTCTATGCTCCGAACGGAAAACCGGATGGCATCAAGATCGTGCCGTTGAGTGAAGTCGCCACAAAGGATGATTTCTTCAATATCAAAAAGGTAAGCGCCGCCGACCTGCTCGATGCGCACCGCGTACCTTTCCAGCTAATGGGCGGCAAACCCGAGAATATCGGCTCAATGGGCGATATCGAGAAGGTGGCGCGGGTATTTGTGCGTAACGAGCTCACGCCGCTGCAGGAGCGGTTTAAAGAGATTAACGATTGGTTAGGGATGGAGGTGATCCGCTTTAAGGATTACAGCATCGAGACCGACTAAACCCGCCCAAAATGCCGCCTCCGGGCGGCACATCCTCAGAGCAAGCCAGACGCCGCACATGCGACGCAAGCGCCCCGACACCACCTTGACCGACTTCACATCACAGCACGCCACCACGACGCGCACAGACGCGCAAAATAAATCCCGTCACCACGTCTGGCGCGCAGTGCTATCCCCGCCTCGCCTGCCCGCTTAATGGGTCGGTTTTAATGCAGTTGCACTTCGCCATACAACCCTGAGCTGCCTACATTGAAATGGATGATCGCGGTTGAAAAAAGTCATGCATTTCCATGCAATACAATGCAAAGAGATGAAGAATATGATACTGATCGATATGTCAGGTCTTTCTCGTAGCGTACAGATGAGTCTGACCGTAGGCTGACATTTAGAGACTTACCCCAAAATATAGGTGACTATCCATGGCAGGTGAAACAGAAAATATTTCAAAAATGGCAGAAAAATTATCTTCTGATTTATTTAGATGGTTTAAATGGGACCTCGTTGGTACAACTAATGAGAATTTCCCATGTATGAAAAAAGAACAACATAAGGCTAAATCAGGTACTCATCCAACAGATGTGGTTTTTTCCTACAAAGACCCCTATCTGAACAGAACTGTTTTTTTAAACACTGATTTAAAGAGTTATGTTAAAGGTTCTATCACTTCAACTTCAATGCGGAAAGCCTTGGTGTCATTAGCCAATTCAATAGACTGTGCTGAAGGTAGTAAGGAATGGAAAGAAAGGTACTCTTATCAAAGCGGATCCTCTGAGGTCAGAGGTATGTTATTTGTTTATAATCATGATGGTGATTTCGACCAATCATTTTATGATGTATTTTATCAGTCTCACGTTTCAGAAACGGATAAAATACAACGAGGTATAAATCTTGACAATATACCTTTAAAACAAGGTCAAAAAATACACATAATCGAACCAAGAACGATAAATTATCTTCAATCCATAATTTCTGACTTATCTCATTTAAGCCATAAACGAGAGTTTCCACTCGGTAGAAATTATCAGTTCTTTTATCCTGATTTATCATTACATAAAGTCAGTGGCTCTCCTGAAGATCATCCAGCAACAGTCGAATTATTAACCGGCCCATTTCTTATTATTAAACACAATGATGTTAAGCATTGTAATGAAGACACTGAAAAGTGGGAAAAGACATTTGACCACGGATATGTAATTTACTACAACGGCGAAGGAAAAAATGAATTAGAGTTCATTTATATACTAGATACATTATCAAAATATCAACTTCTTGATGGCAATGAAAAAATAAGAATCAGGATCGTTCATCCAAATATATTTAAAGATGTGCGCAGCATTTTTATGCGAGCTAAAGAAACTTATTCTAGAGAATGGGGTTTTGACGAACACAAACAAAAAATAATAAACACAATTGACTTTCACCAAGTGGAATTTACCAAACCTCGATTTAGTTCAGTTGAAATTGGTTGGGAACGATAATAATGAAAATCGGTTTATATAGTGTAAATGACAAGGCTATGTTTGATGCGCTAAATCAAACAAAGGTTACTCATGAAGATATGAAAAGCCTTTTCTTCAAAAGAGGTACAATCATATCCAAAGAGACGAAGCGTAAAGCTTTAGCATTAGATTTTTCAAAAAACTATCATGGATATGATGATTTCGAATATCTTTCTGGAATTCTTGGTTCAGTCGGAAGAAGAGAGAAATTATCTATTAACATTGTTAACACCTCTATTAAAAAAGATGATATGGAGGCAACTCTAAAATCCATTTGCGAAGATCTCCAAAAGGAAGGTGATATAACAAACATAACTTTCACCGAAAAAGGATTCGATGTATCAGTAAAATATGTAAAATTAGACTATAAAATGAGTGAATTCCGCCAGTCATCATCTCGCGAAGCTAAAATCCAAGTCGAAATTAATGAGACTGGAGAATATATCACTCGTTTTCCGCAGAATGCTAAGGCCAGAGATTTTAACGACCGTCTCATTGGAAAGATTAAAGAAGAGAATCAAGAAGCTCAAGCCAGCTTAGAAGAGATATCGCTTGAAACTGTTAAAGATCACACTGAGCGAAGTAATTTCTTTAAGCAATTGATTATCAGCATGCCTAACTATAAATGTATAGATGTTTCAGATGTTTATGTAACCCACCCTATTTTAGAGGCAAAAAAACATCCTAAACAAGATAATGAACCTGTTGATGACGATGAACGTGATGATGATGACGATGATGCTGTCATTGACACTGGTTATCATATATCCAAGGCATCACTCAAAGGCCGCGGCGTACTGGAATCACCAGAACTAAAAGAGTTATTAAGTAAAGGTTTTTACATTACTAAGATTGTTTGGATTTCAGTAGTAGAACACTTCAAAGATTCCGATAAATATGAATTCGAAGCTCAATTCGTGGACCCAGACAATTGTAAATTGTTTTCTTACTTAGTTCGCGGTCTCTACAAGTACAAAAAAATAAATGATTACACTCACCGCCAAAATGTAGATAAAGAAAAAGAGAATGTGTTATTATTATCCATAGAAAATACAGCTCGAGCTATTTCTGGTAAAATAGTTTCCTCGCATACACTTGAGGTTGTCACTGAATAATAAAAGGAGTTGCTATGAAAACAAAATGGTTTAATGCCAACTTCCCAGCAGGACTTGATGGGTTATATAAATCTATCATTAACACTCCTTTTGACAGTGATAAAGGATGGGGTTTTAGCATTAACACATACGAAGAAAATTTTATATCATCAAAGTATGTTGAAAGAATTGAAGTACGTGAAATCATCACTGATCCATATGGTAATGAAACTGAGTTTGAACACTTCAAATATATCCATTTTAACTTTTGGTTTTGTAGAGCACATAATGATAGATTTATTCTTATTCTTGAATCTCCACCAAGAAGCATAAAAAGCTTTATATCAAATGTTATTAAGGCAACGGAGTCTGACTTTAACGTTTCGTTACTAACTATAAAAATTGATGATTTCATTCAATTACTTACACCTCAGTTCGAAAAAGTGCAAGTTCATAAAGCCAAATTGAAAGATTTAACTTTCAACAAACATACTTCTGGTATTTTGGAACTTGAGTCTTCAAGCGATGCTATTGATGAGATTAAGAATATCTTCAAGAATGCTAAATTCACCATCGATAAAGTAAAACTTAATGTAAAGAACAATGCTGGTTATGAATCTTTGGAGGTAAACTCCAATGGTTCCATTAACTTTCCAGAAGAAATATTCGAAGAAATATTCTCTACTGTAACCAACTTCACCTCTTAGATTTAATTTACTACTAAGCACTCTGAAATAACCTCAGAGTGCTTATAATTAAAATCTAACATTTCTACTCGTTCAAGCACAACCTGCTCATCTAGCTCTCTATCCACTTAGCTCTCACAATAAGTACTGTGTAAATACACGGTGTTACGTATAACAAAGGGAGGAAAGTAAAAATATCACGCACATATTCATTTTATGTGTATGATAATTACCTATCTGGATTAACTTGGTTGTGATTGTTTCCACTCCGTTTGTGTTGAATCCCCCGGCCACTCATCAACAACCGCATAACTGAATTTTTTCTCGCCGTAGGTCACCGTCGCACCTCGCGTCAGTACATCCAGCTCCCACCGTTCCGGCGTGATGCCGTGCTGTGCGAGGTCAAACCGGATGCGTGATATCTGGTCGCGCTGCGATTTTGTCAGGCGCGCTGAAGGTGCTAATTCATCCTGTTTTAAAAGTGATCGGTTTCTTTGCTGTCTGTTTTGAGGTTTAGCCCCCGCCTTCAGCGCCTCCCTGAGCACCTTCACGGCCTCCGGGTCATCCCAACCGATAACCCCGTTTTCAATAAGATTTAGCACCGCTGCGGCTTGCTCAGACGGTGTAGGCGTCATATCCGTGGTGACTCCGTTGGTAACCAACCCACAGTTATTGACAGGACTCCGAGGCGCGGCAGAGCCGCTTTTTAAGGTCAAAGGCTCAACGGCCAAAACCTTTGGAACGATACGCCATTCGGCTGTACGGGTTACATGGACACGGTCAGTCCCGAGATGAGGGGCATAAATACCGACCACCCTCTCGATATCTTCCTCGTACTCGTTAACCTCATCCGTCACCTTACGGGCGACCCTGACGGCCTGAGCATCACGCGGCATGTTTGCCCCACCCTGCGCGATGATGTACCGCTCAAAGTCACCCTCATCTGCAGCAGCTCGCGCGGCCTCGACCCTGTCGTCAAACTCGCAGGCAATACCCACCCCACGTGGCAGTTTGCGCAGTTCGCGGTAAGCGCCCATCGTCGGGAGACCAATCGGTTTAAACTGAGGGATGCGCCATGTTGACGCCCATGCGGTGACGGCTGCGGCCGTGTCTTTTAGAGGCTTGCCGGTGTCATTATCGAGCTGGCCGTCGAGCGCGTAACCGTCGATATTTTTTGCAATGTATTTAGCGATATAACCCGCCGCTCCGCCCTGATTAAGATGGCGTGACTCAAAGCGCTGTTTTGCCGCGCCCTTTTCGTGTCCGTCCTCTTTGAGGGCATAACGACGCATAATTTCGTTAATGGCTTTACGCTGACCGGGTTTGCAAAACAGCATCATGTGCCAGTGTGGCGTGCCGTCATGGTGCGGTTCGACAACGCGCATCCCGTAAACCTCTAAATCGTTATCTTTGAAAGCTGTACGCATCAGGCTCCAGATTCGGCACAGATAGCGCTGGCCGTCTTTGGGTGTGAATGCTGTTTCGTTCCAGCCGTGATTGAGCTGCACCGTTTTGCTTTCACCTTTGCCAACCTGACGGGTCGGGTGATACTTCGATGGCGTGGTCAACGTGATAAACATTCCCACGTCACCAACGCTGGTCGCGTAGCGTTCAATCCCGGCGATAGTATTCATCAGCTCCATACGACGTATTTCAGGGTTCGAAATACTCCCCATGACCTTGCTTATGAGGTCAATACGTTCGCCGGTGATTTTGTTTTCCAGCTCGCAGGATTTCAGGTATTCGAGATTAGCCAGACGGCGCGCGTGAACATCGCGGATCGCTATTTTGCTTGCGTAAGGTGAACGGTCTTTGTTGACCTCACCTGCTGCGATGAGCAGCGCCTCGCGCCAGCGCATCCGCTGCGCCTTGAGCTGGTTGACCCACCACTCGTCTTTAATCAGTCGTGAAATAGCGGAAAATGCCATGCGGATCGTCATCTGACCCTTACGGTATTTTTTCCAGAACATCGGGGTGATGTTAAATGCGCGAGCAATACCGGCCACTTGCCCGTATAGGTGCGACTGAGCTTCATCGGTGAAAAGTGTCTCATTCCCGCCGTAAGCCTCCGCCCATGCGTCGCTTAACTCCTCGTATTTGCTCCAGAGCTGAGAGGCAATTCTGGCTGCAAATTTCCTGAGCTCTTTGTCATTCATATCTGGTAAGCGCGCATACTGGTCGCGCTCGGACAGAAACCCAATCGAGGCGGTTTCATTCATCCCGCACAGCTCATTAACACGCTCAAGACGTGGCAGCAGCTTGCGCTCAAACGTGTTTTTAAGGAAATACAGCCCACCTAAAGGGCTCTTTTTACGGCGGATGAAGTTATAACGCGATGTAAACAGCGTTTGCAGGAAAAACGGCAGACGGTCAATCCGGTTTAAAACACCTTGCACCTGACGGAGTTCGGCACGTGTAAGGGGTCTGTCGCGGCCAATGGCCTCTTTGGTGACGTTATTCCAGGGATAAGCACCAACGAATGAATCACTGGCGCCCTTCAAAAATGGTGGTGGTGGCGAGGGGGCAACACGCCCCCGAGGTTCGTTGGACATATTATTTAAAAGCGTCCAGACATTGCTTCCCCATGCGTTCAATCCGAGCTTCCAAAGCTGAGAAGCCGGTAAGATCGCTGGTCAAAAGATCATGCAAAACCAAGCCTGAGATAAGCTTAGGGATAGTTGGGTAGTAACCCACAACGTCCAACCATTCCTTACCTTCATTCTTCCCGGATGTAGCGGTCTTTTTTTCCTGCAAAATGAATTGATAGCGGTCACTAGTGATGACGTATTGGTTATTAATCTCGATGCGTATGCTCATTTTTGCTTCCTGTTAAAAGTGGTTAGCCAGCTCTACCGAAAATTGAGTTGTGTAACTTTTCCGACTCCTGCCCTAATAACTCGATAATCTCGGTGCGATTAAGTTCTGACTTACTGATGTACGCGATAAGTCCGTCAAACTGAGAAGAGAAACGGGTCGCCGTGTCGCGCTGTGCCTCGCTTACTGCCTGCGCCAGATGTGCCGAATACATCCCCCGCTGCGCTGTATTTTGTTTTTGCATTTGCCTATCTCCGGACAAAAGGAGTCCCCACGCTGTAAGGCGCGTAATAAAACGAATCCAGATTAATTAATGTAAATACTGCTCAGGTTTTACTGAGGTTAAAATGGTTGGTGCGTACTCAAAAAGGCTGAACAACTCTCGCAGAGCGCGGAAAAGTTTGTCACGCCAATAACAGTCCTCCTCATTCAAACGCCAGTGCGGCATCATAAATTCCTGCTCTGTCAGTCCCGCATGAAGAAACAATGAGCGTCTTTGGCTGACGGTCAGGCGGCTGATGAAAGTTGCTTTTGACGTGCCAAGTTGGCGATACCGGGTGAATGCATTTCTCAATTCATCAAGCGCGCAAACAAGACGCTCACGATCGGCTTCGGTCATTTCCTCTAAGCGCATGACAGAGTGACGCTGTTTTAATTGAGCGTGGAAACAAACCGTAAGACGCTCCCGTTCCATCATCTGATTGTAAAAATCGCAAGTGTCTTGCCAGCGAGGCTGAGCCAGATACTTGCAGACCAGACCACGAAGCGCTGTTGGTTGTTTCTGGATCACATCAAGTGTCATTACCGTCATAACCACAGTCCTCTCTTTTTGACCAGGCGACGAAGCTTCTCGATAACGCCCGGCTTTCGGGTTCGGATGATGATGCCCTTACGTCCACGACCGTGAGTGATAGTGAAGTTGGTAGGTTTAGGACTTTCTCTTCGAAGCAGCTGTGCGATACAGCGAGGTTCATTCTTCATACTGGCTCACCTAATCCGAGCCACATCAGCCAACCATCTCTAATTTCCTTCGGGCGGCTGTCATAGGCCATCTTCATGCCCTTGTTCCAAGCTGGCAGGTAAACCCAATATTCCCCTGCGCGTCCACTAGTTGACTGTGGATCAGTCATCTCGACTACAGGCAGCTTGCCCTTTTCAATCATGCCTTTAACGGCTGCAGGTGTTTTACCAATAAGGCGCGCGAATTCCTGGTATGGAACCGCATCTGTTCTACTTACAAGCTGGTTGTTCATCTGCTACGATTCTCCTTTAGTGTGATTAATTGCTCTTAATGGGCTTTAATTGCTCTCACTAGATAACCCAATAAGAGTAAAACATCCCGATAGGGGCAATATTCTTCCATAGGAGTAACTATGTCAACCCCGGTATTTGAGAAGATAAAGCTGATTAGAGAATCAGAGAGATTAAATAAGAGGCAATTCAGTGAGTTAACAGGAATAGCCTATAGCTCTCTTGCTGGTTATGAGTCCGGAGACAAAAAGCCCGGAGTTGAGCAAATCATGAAAATCCTGCAACACCCCCGGTTCACAAAGTACACGTTGTGGTTCATGGCCGATCAAATAACACCTGAAGCTGGGCAAATTGCACCGGCTCTCGCGCACTTTGGGCAGCAGACAACAACGTCACCCCACTCAGACCAGAAAACTGGCTAACCATCTACGGGGCTTATTTGTGCAGAAAATGCACTGTGAGTTTTTGTTATCTAAATCAGGAAATTGAAGTACGCAGTAACATCATCGGGAGGCTTTATGTCTGTTAAAAAGCTCGATGATGGTCGATATGAAGTGGACATTAGACCGGCTGGGCGTAACGGAAAACGCATCCGTCGGAAGTTCGACAAGAAAAGCGAGGCGATGGCTTTTGAAAAGCATACTCAATATAACCATCACTCAAAGGAATGGCTTTCAAAACCAACGGACAAACGCCAATTGTCGGAACTGAAAGAGTTGTGGTGGAAGCTGAAAGGTAAACATGAGGAACACGGTCAATCTTATCTCAGGAAAATTGAGCGTTTCGAAACGATGACCGGAAATCCGTGCGCTTTCCAGATCACCAAGAGCCTGATAACGCAATATTGTGCTCAACGCCGGGGTGAAGGTATTAAGCCAACCACCATCAACCGCGACCTGATCACGCTAGGTGGGATGTTTACAACCCTGATTGAGTCAGAACTGTATAACGGTGAGCATCCATTCAGGGGATTCAAAAAACTGAAAGAGCAGACAGCCGAAACGGGCTATCTCACTCTTGAAGAAATTGACGCCTTACTAGCAGCGCTCTCAGGTGATAATCGTAAAATTGCGGTTTTGTGTTTGAGTACCGGGGCAAGATGGGGAGAAGCGGCACGGTTAAAGGCGGAGAACGTGATTCATAACCGGGTGTCTTTCGTTAAGACGAAAACCAACACACCGCGCACGGTCCCGATCTCTGATGATGTTGCGGCTTACGTAGTCGGCAAAACACGAGGCTTTCTGTTTCCTGAGGCCAGTTATGCTGACTTCAGGCGAACCCTCAAAGAGGTTAAGCCCGATTTACCGGCGGGACAAGCAACACATGCGCTACGACACTCTTTCGCCACGCACTTTATGATTAACGGAGGCAACATCATTACACTGCAGAGGATCTTAGGTCATACGAAAATTGCGCAGACAATGGTCTATGCGCACTTCGCTCCTCAGTACCTGCAGGACGCGATTTCGCTTAACCCGTTGAAGGGTGCAAATGGTGGTCAGAGTGTCCACAATGTGTCCACACCCTAGCCGCTTTTTATGGCTTTTGACTGCTAGTAGTAAAACGTGAAGCCTTGTCTGGCGCGGCTTTCCAGTTACGCCAGACATTAAAAAGGCTCCCTCAGGAGCCTTTCTTCTGTCAATGTAGCGACGCTAATCTCGCTGCAAAGCCGACAAATAATAGTCCTATCAGCCCATTTCCAAGCTTTGCCAGTTTCTTTTTGGTTTTCAGGTAGCGGGTGACAAACGCGCCAGAGAAGATCAGGAAGCTCATGTACATAAAGCTAATCAACTCAAGCGTGGTGGCGAGGATCAGGAAAGAGGTTCCGGTGTTTTGCGCATTTACGTCAATAAACTGTACGAAGAATGACACGTAAAACAGAATCGCTTTCGGATTCGTCAGGCTCAATACCAGGGAGCGTTTCATGATCGCGCTGGCAGGCTCGGTTCCACCTTCGTGGGCGTTATTCT
>Ga0268257_1000726_pt1 | contig 34758 bp, 31 predicted proteins | sample AgamicAtPrz_FD_200249 | JGI IMG/M metagenome (GOLD analysis project Ga0268257, IMG submission 200249) | Agave microbial communities from Guanajuato, Mexico - At.P.rz (v2) (version 3) | ecosystem: Host-associated > Plants > Phyllosphere > Phylloplane/Leaf | place: Guanajuato, Mexico | collected... | reverse complement strand
CCGTTACCGGGAGCCACATAGACCTTGGTCGCCTTGGGCGATTCGGCCAACTTCCACGCCAGAGCGTGCTCACGGCCACCGCCGCCAATCACAAGAATTTTCATATTTCTGCGTTGTGGTAGACGTCCTGAACGTCATCCAAGTCTTCAATCATGTCCAGCAGCTTCTGCATGCGAGCTGCATCATCGCCTTCGAGAGCGATTGTATTTTCGGGGCGCATGGTCACCTCGGCCATGTCGGCGGTAAAGCCTGCGGCCTGCAGTGCGTCACGCACAGCTTCAAAGTCGCCGGGGGCCGTCAGCACCTCGATGCCACCTTCGTCATCGGTGATCACATCCTCGGCACCAGCCTCCAGCGCGATCTCCATGACTTTTTCTTCGTCCGTACCGGGGGCAAACATGATTTGACCCACATGCTTGAACTGGAAGGCCACCGAGCCTTCGGTACCCATATTGCCGCCGTACTTGCTGAATGCGTGGCGAACATCGGCCACCGTACGCACGCGATTGTCCGTCATTGTGTCCACAATGATGGCCGCGCCGCCGATGCCATAGCCTTCGTAACGGATTTCCTCGTAGGTCACGCCGTCGAGGTTGCCGGTGGCCTTGTCGATATTGCGCTTGATATTGTCGGCCGGCATATTGGCTGCCTTGGCCTTGTCCACCGCCAGACGCAGACGCGGGTTGGCGCTCAGGTCGCCGCCGCCTTGGCGGGCTGCGACCATGATTTCACGAATGATGCGCGTCCAGATGCGGCCACGTTTTTCATCCTGGCGACCCTTGCGGTGCTGGATGTTGGCCCATTTGCTGTGTCCTGCCACAGGGAATCCTTTGATATTTGATTTAACCTAGCGGGAGCGATTTTACTTTTGACTGCATGCCCCCCCAGAGGAAACCCGAAATGGCTTCACCCCTTTTGATTGCCCAGCACTCTGCCACAGAATGTGTACTGCTGCCCGGACTGGCCAATCGGCATGGCCTGATCACAGGCGCCACCGGCACCGGCAAGACCGTCACGCTGCAAAAACTGGCCGAAAGCTTCTCGCAGATCGGCGTGCCGGTTTTCATGGCCGACGTCAAGGGAGACCTGAGCGGCATCAGCCAGGCCGGCAAAATCGGCGACAAGCTGGCGGCCTCGCTCAAGGATCGCGGCCTGGCCCTACCCCAACCCCTGGCCTGCCCAGCAACGCTATGGGATGTATTCGGCGAGCAGGGCCACCCCGTACGCGCCACCATCTCGGACATGGGTCCTCTGCTCATCGGCCGCATGCTGAATCTGAACGAGACCCAGATGGGCGTGCTCAATCTGGTGTTCAAGATTGCCGACGACAACGGCATGCTGCTGCTGGACCTCAAGGACCTGCGCGCCATGCTGAACTTTGTGGGCGACAACGCCAAGCAGTTCACCACCCAGTACGGCAATATCAGCTCGGCCAGCGTGGGGGCCATACAGCGCGGCCTGCTGACCATCGAAAGCCAGGGCGGCGACCGCTTCTTCGGCGAGCCCATGCTCGATATCAACGATCTGATGCAGACCGATGCCAACGGCATGGGCGTGATCAACGTGCTGGCGGCCGACAAGCTGATGAACGCCCCGCGCCTGTACTCGACTTTTTTGCTCTGGCTTCTGTCCGAGCTGTTCGAGCAGCTGCCCGAAATCGGCGATCCCGAGAAGCCCAAGCTGGTGTTTTTCTTTGACGAGGCCCACCTGCTGTTCAACGATGCACCCAAGGTGCTGATCGAGCGCATCGAGCTGGTCGTGCGCCTGGTGCGCTCCAAGGGCGTGGGCGTGTACTTCGTCACCCAGAACCCGCTGGACGTTCCCGACAGCGTGCTCGGCCAGTTGGGCAACCGTGTGCAGCACGCCCTGCGCGCCTTCACCCCGCGCGACCAGAAGGCTGTGGCCTCGGCTGCCTCCACCATGCGCCCCAACCCTGGCCTGGACATTGCCGCCGCCATCACCGAGCTGGCCGTGGGCGAAGCCCTGATCAGCTTCCTCGACGAAAAAGGCCGCCCCAGCGTGACCGAGCGTGTGTTTGTGATTCCGCCGGGCAGCCAGCTCGGCCCCATCACGGCCGAGCAGCGCAAGGCGCTGATCGATGGTTCCCTGGTCGCTGGCGTCTATGAGAAAGCCGTGGACCGCGAATCGGCCTTCGAGATATTGCGCGACCGTACTGCCAGCGCCGTGCCCGCCAAGCCCGGCGATGCACCTGCAGCGGCCGGAGCGGCCGCGCAAGGCGGCGCCACAGACTCCATGATGGACGGCCTCAAGGAGCTGCTGTTCGGCCGCACCGGCCCGCGCGGCGGCCAGCACGACGGCCTGGTGCAGACCATGGCCAAGTCCACGGTACGCACCGTGGGCAACAGCCTGGGCAAGGAGATTCTGCGCGGCGTGCTGGGCGGCATTCTGGGCAACAAGAAGCGCTGATTCCAACGCACTCACTCCACGGGCCTGCGTCAGCAGGCCTTTTTTATGGCCGTCGGACAGAAAGCGCTCAAGGCGGCAGTCATTATGTCGATACATAATAAATCCATCCCCTGGTGCCAACCGCCAGTCTCTTGGACAGGTGCTGCTGCCAGCAGGCACAGCCGCTTCTTTCCTCTACGCTAACCACGCTGCCCAGTCTTGCCGCAGACCACCAGTTCGCTCCGGCCGGGCAGTGCTTTTGCAAATTTACAGCCAATGCAATTCAATCAATGGCGTGTATCCACCAAGCTGTGGTGCACTTTGGGCGGGCTTCTGACCATGATGCTGGCCGTCTCGCTATGGAACCAGCACTCGTCCACCCAGGCCCTGCAGGCCGGCATGCAGACCCTGACCGACTATGACAATCGCATCAATCTCGCCCTTCAGTGGAAAGGTGCCACCGAGACCACGGGCGAGCGTGTGCTCACCAGCAATATGACCACCGACGAAGCGCTGACCCAGCGCATGGACGAGCGTGTCAGCGAAGGCGTGGCCGTCAATGGGGCGCTGCAGGCACAGGTCATCAAACTGGCTCAAAGCGATGCCGACAAGGCTGCCCTGCAGAAGATCGCAGCCGTGCGTGCCGAAGTTCTGGCGCTGAACAAGCAGGCGCGGGAGATCAAGCTGACCGGCGATATCGAAGCCATGCGCGACTTCATCCGCCTGCAGTATCTGGGCGCCATCGGCCGTTATGTCGATTCGCTGCAGGACTTTGTGAAGCTGCAGGAGCAGCAGCGCGACGCCGCCAGCCTTCAGCTGCAGCAAGACCAGCAAAAAGCGATCTGGCTGTCCTGGGCGGTGCAGGCTCTGGTGCTGACTGCCGCACTGGGCCTGGCGCTGGCACTGACCCGCTCTATCACCCAGCCTCTGAATGAAGCCGTGGAGCTGACCCAGGCCATTGCACAGGGCGACCTCACGGTGACCGCCAGCAACGACCGCCATGACGAGTTCGGCCGCCTGCTGAGCTCCGTCTCGACCATGGCTGCCCAGCTACGCAGCCTGGTGGCCGATGTACGCACCAGCGTGCACTCCATCAGCACCGCATCGGCCGAAATCGCCACCGGCAACCACGACCTGTCTGCACGCACCGAGCAGACCGCCGCCAATCTTGAGGAAACCGCGGCCAGCATGGAACAGCTGACCGCCACCGTCGCCCAGGCTTCGGACACCGCCCGCCAGGCCAACCATCTGGCTGGCAATGCCGCACAGGTCGCTCAGCGCGGCGGCCATGTGGTGCAGTCCGTGGTCAGCAGCATGGGACGCATCAGCGACAGCGCACACCGCATCTCCGACATCATCGGCGTGATCGACTCCATCGCCTTCCAGACCAATATCCTGGCCCTCAACGCGGCAGTCGAGGCCGCGCGCGCCGGCGAACAAGGCCGAGGCTTTGCCGTGGTCGCCGGCGAAGTGCGCGCCCTGGCTCACCGCAGTGCCGAGGCGGCCAAGGAGATCAAGGCGCTCATCACCACCTCCGTGGACGCCGCCCAGGAAGGCGCAGACCAGGTCTCCCAGGCGGGGCGCGTGATGGAGGAAATCGTCAGCAGCGTCGGCAAGGTCTCGGACATGATTGGCGAGATCAGTGCCTCGGCCATGGAGCAGCATGACGGCATCAGCCAGGTCAACCAGGCCGTGACCAACCTGGACCAGATGACGCAGCAGAATGCCGCCCTGGTCGAGGAATCCACGGCGGCCGCCGTCTCCCTGAGCGACCAGGCCCAACGCCTTACCGGCATGGTGTCCGTGTTCAAGGTCCAGGCTGCGGACAGAGCGCCGGCCCTGACCGCCTGATCCTGGTCGACGTTGCTGGAACCCAGCATCCGTCTCTTCACCTGCTTCTCTGCCAGCCGCTCCATTGCATCCAGGAGGGAACGGCTGGCACCGCGGGTTTGACCCAGCCCGATTTTTCTGCCTGCAGTCGCGAGTGCGACTGGCCCGGCCGGCGCCGCAAGACACCATGCCGGCATGCCTCATACCTCTGACGACACCTTGCTGACCGCCGGTCTGAGCAGCTTTCGCCTGGACCTGGTCGACCATATCGCCCATCTGGTGCTCAACCGCCCCGATGCCTTCAACACCCTGAACCCCAGGTTCTGGCAGGAGCTGGACCTGGTGCTGGATACGCTGCAGCGCAGCGGCCAGTCACGCGCGCTGGTGATCAGCAGCACGGGCAAGCATTTTTGCGCCGGCATGGCACTCGAGACCTTTGCCGACCCCGCATTTGCGCCCAATGACCGCACGCCCGAGGGCCGCGCCGCCATCATCGACACCCTGGCCCAGTTGCAGTCCACCTTCAACAAAATCGAAGCCCTGCGCATGCCCGTGATCTGCGCCATCCAGGGCGCCTGCGTGGGTGGAGGGTTGGATCTGGTGGCCACCGCATGCATACGCTATGCCAGCGCCGAGTCCTTTTTCTGCGTGCAGGAGATCAATATCGGCATGACCGCCGACCTGGGCAGTCTGCAGCGCCTGCCCAAACTGATGCCGCTGGGCATCGTCAAGGAGCTGGCCTACACCGGCCGCCGCATGACTGCGCAAGAGGCCGCCAGTCACGGCCTGGTCAACGCTGTCTACGACACGCCCGAAGCCACCGTCACCGCAGCCCTCGCCTGCGCCCGCGAGATCGCGACCAAGCCGCCCGTGGCCATCTGGGGCAGCAAGCAGGTGATCAATTACGCGCGCGACCACAGCGTGAGCGACTCGCTGCAGCAAATGGGCTGGGTGCAGAGCGGTATCTGGAGCAACCGGCATGTCATGGAGGCCGTGAGTGCCATGCAGGCCAAGCGCGCCGGCGACTTCCCCCCGTTGGAGCCGCTGCAGGCGTTTGCGCCAGCACTGCCTCCAGCGAGCGATAAATCCTGATTTGATAGCTATCAGCGCTTACCAGTAAAGGGCTGCATGCCTTTTCTGCTCGCATTTCTCTGTCTTCTTGATGGCCCGCTGGGCGACATCGACAGGTAGCCGAGCCGCAACGCAGCAAATCGGCTTGAAGTGTGCGAGGCGCCGTTATCATGGATTCAGTACCACCCCAGCCTGTCTTGCCATGAGCACAAACAACGCCCCCCTGCCCACTTATGACGATGTCGTGGCCGCTGCCCAGCGCCTGCAGGGCGTAGCCCACCGCACGCCGGTGCTGACCAGCCGCACCATGGACGAACAGCTGGGCGCGCGCCTGTTCTTCAAATGCGAGAACCTGCAGCGCATAGGCGCCTTCAAGTTCCGCGGCGCCTACAACGCTCTGGCGCAGTTCACGCCTGAGCAGCGCAAGGGCGGCGCACTGGCCTTTTCCTCCGGCAACCATGCCCAGGCCATTGCCCAGGCGGCCCAGCTGCTGGACATGCCGGCCCTGATCGTCATGCCCGAGGATGCACCGGCCTCCAAGATGGCGGCCACGCGCGGCTATGGCGCCCAGGTCGTCACCTACAACCGCTTCACCGAAGACCGCGAAGCCATTGCTGACAAGCTGGCGACCGAGCGCGGCATGACCTTGATCCCGCCCTACAACCACCGCGACGTGATCGCCGGCCAGGGCACGGCCGTCAAGGAACTGCTGGAGGAGGTGCCGGATCTGGACTATCTGTTTGTCTGCCTGGGCGGCGGCGGTCTGCTCTCGGGCAGTCTGCTGGCCGCCAACGCCCTGGCACCGCAGTGCAAGGTGATCGGCGTCGAGCCCGAAGCCGGCAACGATGTGCAGCAATCGCTGCGTGCAGGCCATATCGTCAAGATAGCCACACCGCGCACCATTGCCGACGGCGCCCAGACCCAGGCAGCCGGTGATCTGACCTTTGCCATCATCCAGCAGCGCGTGAGCGAGGTGCTGACCGTCAACGACGAGCAACTGGTCCAGGCCATGCGCTTTTACGCAGAGCGCATGAAAATCGTGGTCGAGCCCACGGGCGCGCTCTCGCTGGCAGCCGCCATCCACGGCGGTCTGCCGCTCAAGGGCAAGCGCGCGGGCATCGTGATCAGTGGCGGCAATGTGGATTTAGAGCGTTTTGCCAGCCTGCTGTCCGAGTGACAGCGAAAATAGCGTCCGTTGCGGCCCGGCCCGCATCCGCCTGATCTCAATTTTGCAAGCACGTGCCCGCCACAAGCGGGCCTGCCTGCCTTCATCCACAAAGACCAAGAACATGAGCACTCTGCATTTGATCGACCACCCTCTGGTCCAGCACAAACTGACGCTGATGCGCCGCAAGGAAGCCAGCACCAACAGCTTTCGCCGCATGCTGGGCGAGCTGTCCACCCTGATGGCCTATGAGCTGACGCGCGACTTCCCGCTGCAGGACATCGAGATCGAAACCCCCATGGAAAAGACCATGGGCAAGGTCATTGACGGTAAAAAGCTGGCGCTGGTCTCCATCCTGCGCGCAGGCAACGGCTTCCTGGACGGCATGCTCAACGTGGTGCCCGGCGCGCGTATCGGTCACATCGGCCTGTTCCGCGACCCCGAGACCCTCAAGCCCGTCGAGTACTACTACAAGATGCCCGAGAACATGGGCGAGCGCGACGTGATCGTCGTCGACCCCATGCTGGCCACCGGCAACTCGGCCGTGGCGGCCGTGCAGCAGCTCAAGGACAAGAGCGCTCCCAAGTCCATCAAGTTCATGTGCCTGCTGGCCGCCCCCGAAGGCGTGAAGACCATGCAGGCCGCCCACCCCGACGTGGACATCTACACCGCCGCCGTGGACCGCGAACTGGACAGCCATGGCTACATCCTGCCCGGCCTGGGTGATGCGGGCGACCGTATCTTCGGCACCAAGTAAGCACGGCTGCTCGCCAACAAAAAGCCCCAGGCGCAAGGCCTTGGGGCTTTTTTCATGCTTAAAACAGCCTGCAGCGCTTATGTATCAAGCGCTGACAGCTATCAATTTCAGATCCAGCTCAGACTTGGTTCAGGGCCATATTGTTGAGCTTGTCCAGTCGAGCAGGCCAGCTGCCCTGCCGGGCCGACTGCAGCAAGATACGCGTCCAGGCGATCCAGGCATCCCACTGCACGCGCTTGTCCCAGGCATTGCCCCAGGTGCAAAAGCACTGCAGCGCGCTCTCGGCGGCCCGAGCGGCATCGGCGCTGCGGCCAGCGCTCAGATAGAGCTGGGCCAGCACCATCTGCGGCTCGCCCACCCAGGGGTTGAGGGCCACGGCCTGCTCCAGCGTGGCGGTGGCAGCGTCTAGATCGACCAGCGGCTGATCGAGCTGAATCACCGACCAGTACAGCGCCACGGCCGCAGCCTCGCTGCCCGCGCTCAGCAGCTGGCTGCAGTTCGCAAACACGGGCGGCAGCGGCAGCTGGGTCTTGAGCGCAGGATGCTGAAGCGCCTGACCCAGGCCGCTGATCTGGCTGAGCATGCGGCTGCTGGGACGCATGGGGCCGGGCCACAGCGACGCCGCCCAGTGCACGGCCTGCTGGCGACTGTGGTCCACGGCCGGGAAGCGCGAGTAGATGTCTTCCTGCCAGCTGAACCACTGCTCCATGCTGTCGGCCATGCTGACGATCGCGAACACAGCCACTTCATAGGCCGTGAGCCTGATGGTCTCACGCGGCTCGGGGCCGTTGCGCTCGATCTGCAGGCTGCCATCGGCTCCCAGCTCGCCGGCCAGCAGCTTTTGCACGAACTGTGTACGGCTCATGGTGCAGAACAGATAGACCAGATGCTCGGCCTGCTCCCCGACCAGGCTCTTGAGCTGTTCGCGCTCGTTGCCGGCATCGAACTTAACCAGATCGACAAAGGCATTGCCGTAGACACTGTGCAGCAGACCCAGCTGGCGCACCTCCCTGGGTTGCTGCCACAACGCCAGAGAGCGCGCCACACCTGCCAGATGGTGGCGGAAAGTGCCGGCCTTGTGCCAATCCTGGCCCACGCCACGCTCCAGCACCACGGGCAGCAGCGGCGCCAGATCGGCGTCACGGCTCAGCCATTCCTCGTCCAGCAAAGTCTTGGCGCGCTCGAACAGCGCCTCATCCAGTTGATTCCAGGGCTGATTCATGCTCTCACCATGCAGTTGTGTAGGCACCCTTGAAGGTCTTTTCCACAAAGGCCTTGACCTCGGGTGACTGGTAGGCCTTCACAAACGCCTGCAGGCCCTTGCTGTTTTCATGACCGGCGCGCGTGACGATGAGCACGGTCACATAAGGCGTGTTCACGTCTTCCAGCGCCAGCGAGTCGCCCTGAGGAGACAGGCCGGCTGCCACGGCATAGCTGCTGTTGACAGCCGCGGCGTCCAGATCATCGAGGGCGCGGGCCAGCTGGGCGGCTTCGAGCTCGACAAACTTGAGCTTTCTGGGGTTGGCCGTGATGTCCAGCACCGAGGCACGCGCACCGGCATCGGCCTTGAGTGTGATCAAGCCCTGCTTGGCCAGCACCATCAGAGCACGTGAGCCATTGGTGGGATCGTTGGGAATGCCCACGCGCGCGCCGCTCGTGAGATCGGCCAGCTTCCTGATCTTTCTGGAGTACACGCCCATTTGCTGATTCACAGCCTTGGCCGCGGGCACCAGCTTGTAGCCACGATCCTTGTTCTGGGCATCGAGGAAGGGCTGATGCTGGTAGATGTTGGCGTCAAGATCGCCGGTGGACAGCGCCGCATTGGGCTGAATGAAGTCGCCAAATTCCACCAGCCTGACCTTCAGGCCCTGCCTGGCTGCAACCTGCTTGGCCACTTCGGCAATCTGGGCGTGGGGGCCGGCCGTCACGCCGACGGTCACGGCCAGATCCTGTGCCCGGGCCAGCAATGCGGCAGGTACCAGGGCGGCAACTGCCAGGGCTTTTACGAGAGAACGCTTGTGCACCATGGGCACCTTTCAAGACAAATCCGGGAAACTCGGGTCCACCAAGCATGTGCACGCTCAGGGACAGCAGCTTGAAACTTAACGCATAAAGCAAACCTCGGCAGCCAGGCTAAGGCCCGCCCCCATCACAAAGCGGGATGGCTGGCAGCGTGGCTCGGTAAATATCAAAAAAACCAGCTCAATCCCTTATCAATCAAGCGATGAAAGCTATCAAAACAGGAATTCCTCAAGCACACCGCGAGCTTGACATTGAACTGCACTTCAAGTTTAAGTTGGGAGCTACAGGAGACACCCCATGCCTCGTCGCATTCTTCACGTCGTCAGCAACGTCGCCCACTACGATGACCCTGCCGAGCCCACCGGCCTGTGGCTGTCGGAGCTCAGCCATGCATGGGAAGTCTTTGCCCGGCGAGGTTATGCGCAGCACCTGGTCAGCCCGCTGGGTGGCCGCTCGCCACTGGAGCCGCGCTCGCTGAAATGGCCGAACCGGGATGCCACGGCCAGGGCCTGGCTGGCGGATGCAGCGCGCATGGCACTGCTCTCCAATACGGCCGCTCCTGACGCCGTGGACGCGCAAGACTTTGATGCCATTTATTTCACCGGCGGCCATGCAGTGATGTGGGACTTTCCATCCTCGCAGGGGCTGCAGCGCATCACGCGCGACATCCATGAGCGCGGTGGCGTCGTTGCCTCGGTCTGTCACGGCTATTGCGGTCTGCTCGACACCCGTCTGTCCGACGGCTCACTGCTGGTCGCCGGGCGCCGGCTGACTGGCTTTTCCTGGCTGGAAGAAAGGCTGGCCGGCGTGGCCGGCAAAGTGCCGTACAACGCCGAAGCGCTGATGCGCCAGCGCGGAGCCCGGTATGAGAAAGCCTGGCTGCCCTTTGTCTCCAAGGTCGTGACGGACGGCAGGTTGGTGACCGGGCAGAACCCACAGTCGGCCCGGGCCACTGCCCTGCAGGTGGCTCAGTTGCTGGGCTGAGCGGGCCGGCCCGGCGCCTCCTCGTCCCGCCCCAGCAAGCGCATCTGCGACAGCACACGCCGAGCATTGGCGGCGCAGTCCATGTCTTCGGGTCTGGCCTCTATCTGGGCGATCAGCTCGCCCAGTTCGGCGCGATTTTGCGTCAGCTGTGCCAGCATCAGATCGATGCTCTGCAGCTTGCGATGCAGTGTGGCCAGCATCTCGTCATGCTGCCACTGCTCCAGATCCTCGGGCAGCAGTTGGCGCAACTCCTGCAGGCTGAAGCCAGCCCGCTGCGCCGTGGCAATCAGCCTGAGCGCCAGCACCGCCTCTTCGGGATAGCTGCGATAGCCGTTGGCCTGGCGCTGGGCAACGCCCAGCAGGCCGATGCGCTCGTAAAAGCGAATGCGCGATGCGGCCAGGCCTGTGCGCTGTGCGAGTTCTCCGATCTTCATGCGCCATTCTCGCGCAATCCACGCTTGACCTTGAACCAGGCTTCAAGCTCACGCCTGCACCATTCCCGGTCATCGAGGCTGGTGAAGCCTATGCGTCAAGGAGTGGAATCGCAGACCCACTCGGCTACCAATGGGCAGATCGCCTTGCGCGACACGGTGTACGGCGATTTCCGCCCGGGCAGCCTCGGAGGACGAAAAGGCAGAGTCTTCAATGGAATAAACAGCGTTATTGAACTGTTTACAGCAGGTCAACCTCAAGGAGATCTCCATGACCCGTCTCGCTTCCTTCGCCACCCTCACCTCGGTGTTCCTGGCAGCCTGCGCCGTAACAACTACCGCCCAGGCGCAGACGCCCGCTTCTGCCATGAATGGCGTGCTCGTGGGCCCCAATCAGATGACGCTCTATGTCTTCGACAAAGATGCCGCCGGATCCGGCAAGAGCGTATGCAACGGTGGCTGCGCCACAAACTGGCCACCCCTGATGGTGGCTCCGGGTGCGACGGCTACCGGTGACTGGAGCTTGGTTGCCCGCGACAACGGTGATCAGCAATGGGCCTACAAGGGCCGTCCTCTTTATTACTGGGCCAAGGATGCCAAGCCCGGAGACAGAACGGGAGACGGATTGCTCAACAACAGCTGGCACATCGCCAAACCCTAAGCAATCAAGCCTGGATCATCAAGAGGAAGAAACAATGAAGCTCCGAAAAATGAAGCTCGCGCTGAGCTGTGCCATGCTAGTGCCGCCAGTTTTCACGCAGGCAGCCGAGCCGGAAGTGACGGCACCGCGGGTGGTCCAGGCCCTGGAAGCGACCTTTGGCGTTCATCAGGGAGAGCGCCGCAATCACATCAAGGGGAGCTGCGCGGTGGGCGAATTCACCGCTACCGCCGAGGCCGCCAGATATTCGCGCTCCACACTGTTTTCCGGCCAAGCCATTCCGGTGATTGCGCGCTTCTCGCTGGCAGGAGGAAACCCCAAGGCGCCAGATGTTGCCCAAAGCGCGCGTGGAATGGCCCTGCAATTCAAGCTCCCACAGGGTCAGGTGCACCAGATGTCCATGTTGAACACCCCCATGTTCGGCGCCGCCCACCCCGCAACATTTCTGGACTTGACCGAAGCTCAGCGCCCCGATCCAGCCACCGGCAAGCCGGACCCGGAAAAGCTCAAAGCATTCAAAGCCTCCCATCCTGACAATCTGGCTCAGGCGCAATACCTGGCCAGCCACAACCCTCCCGACAGCTACACCCGTAGCGCATTCTTTGGCATTCACACCTTCAAGTTCATCAATGCACAGGACAAGGTGACTCTGGTGCGCTGGCGCTTCGTACCGCAGGAGGGAGAGAAGCCGCTAAGCAATGAGGCGCTGAAGACGGCTGGGTCGGACTTTCTGGAAACCGCATTGATCCGCAGCACATCGAAAAAACCGGTTCGCTGGGACATGCTGGTGACGGTCGGACAGCCAGGTGATGCGCAGGACGACCCCACGCAGTCATGGCCCGCGCAGCGACCTGAATTCAAGGCCGGCACCTTGACGATCACCAGCGCTTCGACTCAGAAAGGAGGCTTGTGCGAGCCGATCAACTTTGATCCGATGGTGATGGCCGACGGCATTGCGCCTACCAATGATCCGGTGCTCCGCTTTCGCTCCCAGGCCTATGCGGTGTCATTTGGCAAGCGCTTGAGTGGTCAATGAACTCCGAGGATCAAGCTCAGTACATTCCTCCTTAGGCTCCAGCATGGCCAGGTCCAAGCAAGCGCGAGCCTGGAAAGCAAGCTACCAGCCGATCTTCGCAAGTCGATGATCGGCCAGGAGCCGTCCTTACAGGCCTCCCTGTCGACGACGGCTTTAAGGTGAGCTCTGTCATTCACGAACTGCCATCAAACATGGATGCCTTGACTTACGGCATCTTGGCGCGCTTGGTCGTGGAGCACACGAGGCGCATTTCCGTGGAGCCTATCAAGGCGTTTCGGACGCTTTAATCATCGGCTTGTGCACCGTGCAAATGGCCATGATTCAACGTCGCACGCAGCCGCCCTGGCTCGCCTCAAGAATGCTCTGGACAAGGCGAAGCAATCAAATTTCTTGGAGCAAGACTAATCCCGAATTAGGCACATCGGAGGCAACTCCTCAGGCATTCCCTCTCAGCGCCCCTCGTATCTCTTGCAACAGCCGAAGCCCCCTTCCAACAGCCGAAGCCCCCTTCCTTCGGCTGGAAATCCTGCATTTGATGCGCCCCACCATAACTCCGACTATCATTGTCGTAGTTATGTGTTCGACCGGCAGCTTCTGATTTGCCGAACCAAGGCGGTCTCCTGCACGCCAACTGTCGACACTTCTACCGGACCTTGGTGAGCCTTCGGGCTCACCAAGCATGCCGTGGTTCGTGGGATGAAGGTAAATCGTGAATACTCAACGCATCGTGATTGTTGGTGCCGGCTTTGCTGGCATGTGGAGCGCCCTTGCTGCGGCGCGCGTCTTGGATATGCAAAAGCGTTCTGACATCGAAGTAGTGCTTGTTGCCCCACTGCCTGAGCTACATGTTCGACCTCGCTTGTACGAGGAAGCCCCAAACAGCATGCGCGTCAAGCTGACCGAGCTGCTTGATGCAGTTGGCGTGAAATTCATGCAAGGCAGTGTCGAAAAAATTGACGTGCAGCAACAGCTCGTGCTCGTCAATGCGCAGGGACGAGGTGTTCAGGTTTCCTACGACCGACTTGTGCTTGCCGCCGGGAGCAAGCTTTTTCGCCCCGATATCCCTGGGCTCACCGAGCACGCATTCAACGTAGACCAAGTGGAGGACGCGGCCACTCTTGAAGCGCACATTCAAGGACTTCACGCGCAGCCCGACACTGAGGCCAGACGCACTCTTGTCGTTGTCGGCGGTGGATTTACCGGAATTGAGACTGCCGCGGAAATGCCTGCCCGGTTGCGCGCAGCCTTGGGTGAAAGCGCAGATGTAAATGTCGTCATTGTCGAACGTAACAATGACATCGGTCCCGACCTCGGTCCAGGCCCGCGACCAGTAATTGAACAGGCGCTCGCCGAGCTTGGCGTCACTGTGGTTCTGGGTGCAGGGGTGACGGCCATCGATAAACATGGGTTGGTCACATCAGCGGGCCAGCGCATCGATGCGAGCACGGTCGTGTGGACGGCAGGTGCTCGCGCGAATGAACTCACCTCCCAAATCCCCGGAGAGCGGGACGCATACGGCCGATTGCACGTCGACAAGAATCTGCGCGTGAAGGCGGCACCCTCCGTCTATGCAACGGGAGATGTTGCCTATGCCGCGGTCGACGAGCACGGCCACGTTGCGATGATGTCTTGCCAGCACGCAATGAATCTCGGCCGCTCCGCCGGACACAATGTTGCTGCCGACCTGCTTGGGCTCGCGTCGATTCCTTATAGCCAGCCGAAGTATGTGACTTGCCTCGACCTTGGCCCTTGGGGCGCGGTCTATACCGAAGGGTGGGAACGTTCGGTCAAGCTGATTGGAGCGGAAGCCAAGGCACTCAAACAGAAAATCAACACCGAATGGATTTACCCGCCTTCGGCGAATCGCGCCGAAGCGCTGCAATCGGCTGACCCCTTACGAATAGTCGTCGCCTAATCCAAGCAATTGCTAACAGGGGCTGCGTGCCCCTTCTGCAAGAGAGCCGAGTCTTGGTGCCCAGCCAAACTCCGACCTAGGAAGCCGAGCGCCGGGCTGCCGAGCGCGCACCAAACCACTCGATGACCTTGGCTTCGTGGCTCTTCGGCGCTTTAGACCTGGTCCGGCTGGCAAGGTCCGCAAGCGTGTGCCGGTTGAGCTCGTCGCGCATGGCCTTCTCCGCCCCTACCATCACGGCATGAATGGAACAGGTACCACGTATGGCCCAGGCGGGTGGCACCTCGCCGAAGACAGCACAACGCTCTCGTACTTCCTTGCAATCGAAAACTGGCTTGACACCATCAATGGCCTCAACGACGTCTTTCACCGTGATTTCTTCGGCTGGAAGCGCCAGGGAGAAACCGCCGCGAACACCCTCTGCCGCACGTACGAGTCCGGCATGCCCGAGCTTGGTAAAGAGCTTGGCGACGTACTCCACAGATACGCCCTGCATATCTGCAAGGTCACGCGTGCTGGCTTCCGCAACGCCATGCTCGGCGGAGTGGACCAGGTACAGCATGCAATGCAAGCCGTATTCGACACCAGCGCTCAAAAAACTCATCGCATAACTCCGACTAATACGTGCTTAGTTTAGCCGCAAGGGTTACTGCCATGCTGCAGAGGGGACTCATCCGGGCACAACAGGTCAATTTCCAGGCACTCTATCTCTGCCACTGGTTGGCGTTCCGATAACGAGTGGAAAGCAAAATGAATGGGTTGGATAAACGGGAGGGTTGTAACAGGCAGCAGCCTGAAAGCAGTCAGGGCACGGAGACATTGCTCTGCATCTTGAAGTGGCCCCTGGAGTCTCAGGAATTCCGAGTTACCTCTTTTGTAAGCGTTGAGTGGAAGCTGTTGTCCCGAGCGGCCCTTGAATCTCGACAGCTTTGAGTTGATTTAGTGCAGCTATCCGCAGAGTTGACGCAGACATGGTTCAAAGATCTCGGCGAATGAGTGCCCCTTTGAACAGCACTGGGCCAGTCGGACCCGTTGAGCTGGGGACGCCGCCTTTGGGCTCCAGACTGATAGCCAGGGCAGGGATCGCTTTCACATCGGTCTCTTGCGCCGTGAGCTGTTCAAGCTTGCCGTCACCCATGACCCCCAGGGAACGTGGCGCGCCCTGATGAGGTAAAGCCCACAATTGCAGAGACTTGTTTTCTGCCTCCTTGAAGCCGCTCACGCGCTGCAGCACAAGTTGTTGGTGCTGGGGATCGAAGGTCACCAGCATGGACGCATCGGCTTTGCCGTCTGCCAGTACCGCCACATATTGAATTTGGGGTGCTGCCTGCAAATCAGCCTGCGCCATCTGGAGCTGATTCTGCAGCACAGACACTTTCTGCTGCGTGTTTTCTCTCAGCTCTTGATGCGACCAAAGCCCCACCGAGATTGTCGCCACCGTAGCCAAGCCGCCTGCCAAGGCGAGTCCGCGCCACCATGCCAGTGCTCCTGCAGGCGACTTCGATGTGTCTGCTTCACGCTGCCGAGCCAGCCTAGCGCTGGACCCCTCTGCTTGCAGCAGGTTGGCGATGCGCGTCCAGACTACCGGGTCGGGCTGCACCGGAGCCTGCACCTCGGAAAAGGCTGACCAGCGACCTTGCCAGAGCAAGGCCGCTGCACGAACCTGAGGATACTCACGAGCCATTTGCTCAAAACGCCGGCGCGCTCCGCCGTGCAAGGTGCCCAGAGAATAGGAGGCTGCCAAGCGATCGAGCAATTCAGGGTTTCGGGTCAGATTCATGATGTGGACTCCTGGCACTCAGACATGGCGTGCCATGCATTTGCGCAGTTGCTCCAGGCTGCGGCGTACCCATGTTTTGACGGTCCCCAGCGGCAGCTTCAGGCTGCTGGCCAGCTCGGTATGGCTTAGATCCCTCAGATAGGCCAAGCTCACTACTTGGCGCTGGGGCGGCTCCAGCCGTTGCAGACACTGATGAAGTGCTGCTGCTTGTTCGCTAGCCTCCACCAACTGCATGGGCCCCTGCGTGTCCTTGTCCTGCACCAGCGCGTCGACATCCTCAATGGGAGTATTGAGATGCAGACGCTCTGCTTTACGTCTGCGCAAAAAGTCCAGGGCCCGGCTGCGCACTAGCATGCCCATCCAGGCCATGGGCGGACTGAGCGAGTCCCGGTAAGTCCCAGCACTGCGCCAAATACCCAGAAAGCTCTCTTGCAACACATCCTCGGCCCACTCCTTATTGCCGAGGATGCGCAAAGCCAGACCATACAGCCGAGAGGCAGTCTGATCGTACAGAAGCTTGAGAGCAACCTCATCCCGGGTTGCTACGCGATCAAGTAAGTCCATCAGTTCGTGGTCCGGTGTATTAGCGCTCATGCAGCCATTGTGATCAGAAGCACCTCCTTCATGCGGCGCTGTTGGATAACTGCCAAGGCATGTTGCCGACCTTGGGTATATCCCTATACGCAGCAACTGAGCTGCTGGATGTGGGCAGTGCACGAATCGGCCCAAAAATATTCTCAGAATCTTGAGTGCATCTCGTCAAAGGACGCGTACTTCAAGCGTCGGACATCGCAGCGCCGCGAATTGCGGAGCGTGACCTGACGAACTACCCGAATACCTCGCAGACGGGGCACCGACTTCTCCCGCTGAAATAAAGTCAGAGGCAGCCTGGCTTTGTGCCCGTGCATCCGTCTCATCGCCTGCAAAAATTGAATAGCAAAATTCAATGAATCCAGACAGGAATTGGCTGCGTATTCCTTACAGCCGGCATTTTTCGGCTTGTACATCAAGGAGCATCCATGTTCTCGATTCAATCTGCACGCAAGTTGGCTTCGTTCGGTCTGGCTATCTCGATGACTGCGGCCTCCGTCACAGCGATGGCTGATGTGATGGTTGGTGGTGCGCCCATGCTGCCTACCAAGGACATCATCGACAACGCGGTCAACTCCAAGGATCACACCACGTTGGTTGCAGCGGTCAAAGCTGCTGGCCTCGTCGACACGCTCAAGGGACCTGGTCCATTTACCGTCTTTGCGCCTACCAATGCGGCGTTTGATGCGCTTCCAGCTGGCACCGTAGACACGCTGCTTAAGCCTGAAAACAAGGGCATGCTGACGACCATCCTCACCTACCACGTCGTACCGGGCAAATGGGATGCAGCAGCACTGAGCAAGATGATCAAGGACGGTAACGGCAAGGCCATGATCAAAACCGTCAGTGGCGGCACTCTTACGGCCAAGTCCAGTGGACAGAAAATTATGCTGATGGATGAAAAAGGTGGCATGGCCACTGTGACCATTCCTGACGTATACCAATCCAACGGCGTGATTCATGTAGTAGACAAGGTGCTACTGCCCAAGTAACGGAAGGGTTGTCACTAGGGTAGTGTCTCGATCCCTGGCCACAGATTTGAGTGGCCAAAATGCAGTATCAGGACAAAAAAATAGGATTGGCTGCTCAATTTCCCTAAGTTCAGGAGCAGCGAATTCGAGCAACCAATCAGAGAGTCTTGATTGAGACGAGGCGCGAAGCCGAATCAAGTGCGAAAAGGCTTCGCGCCAACGTATCGGTGGTCGTACTGCTAGGCGGTCCTGGTTAATCAGAACAGTTGCCGCACTGAGACCAAGTGACAGCAATGGGTCGCTCACAGGCCCTCGCCAACGACCGCTAAACGACATGCAAACTTACGGCCAGACCTCGTCCAGATTGCCCTGCGTCGAGTGACCGCTCCCGCCGAGAGCAGGCGCTGGCTAGCGATCATGCAAGCGACCGGTTGAATCCGTCGTCGTGAGTAGCCCTCGGAGGCTGGCTGATACAGGCCAGAAGCTGGCGGTAGCTGCGACTAAAGGCGGGTGCCCAATGGAAAAAGCAAGCAGCTGGTCATAGGCCAGACCGCTTGTGTGACGGGTTGAAGTGGCTAGTACCACCGCTACACCAAGCGCACACAGATGATCGCTGCCGCCAACTTCAGCAGCGTTTCGTGGAAACCGGACTGAACATCGGCTCACCAACATCGAACGTTGCGGCAAGAGGGGGTTTGCTGCCTGGAACACTGCGCATGCACCGCTGCTGTGACTTTCATGTCACCCAGCACAAGCGTCACAAAAAGTACTTATGTGTTGCTTAGAGTTCGCCCAGCGGTTGCAAGAAGCCACCGTCAATCCCTCTGATAAGTTCCGTTCGTATCTCGCCAATGAAAAATCAAAAAACGCGCTCGCGCAATCTGGCAATCGTGATTGGTGCATTCGTCGCCTCTTCTTCCAGCCTTGCCTTGGCACAATCCTCCATCACCATATTTGGCATAGTGGACGTCGGCATCACCAGTGCCAAGACAGGCAGCAACAGGCTCAATGCCTTGAACTCCAGCCAAGGCAAGACCAGCCTGATTGGCTTTCGCGGCACCGAAGACCTCGGCGGCGGCAACCATGCTCAGTTCTGGCTCGAAGGTGGCCTCAACCCTGACGCCGGCAGTGGCGGCAGCAGCGGCTCTCTGGGCTTCGAGCGCCGTTCCACCATCGGGCTGATCAACAATTCCTGGGGTGAAATCCGTCTGGGGCGCGACTACACCCCAAGCTACAACATCTTCACCGCCTTCGGGGGCCCCGACACGACCACCGGCGTGCAGGCCAACCTGTTCCAGACGATCCGCCAGACTGCCTATAACGCCGCCAGCCAAAGCGGCACGGTGGATCGCACGCGCATCAGCAACTCCGTGGGCTACTTCCTGCCACGCGACCTGGGTGGTGTCTACGGCCAGTTCTCGGTTTCCTTTGGTGATGAGAACGCCTCGAACTCTGGAGCAAGCAAGGCCCGCAGATACATTGGCGGCAACCTGGGCTATCGCTCGGGTCCGCTGAACGTGGGTATCGGCTACGGCAAGATCGACGGCACTGCAGCCGTGACTTCGCCCAGCGCCATCGCCGCAACCAGCGATCTGGAAGACCTGGTGCTGGGCGCTTCATACAACTTCGGCAGTTTCGTGCTCAATGGCGGATACAACAGCCTGAAGTGGAAGCCCGTCAGCGGCGCAACCTCCGGAAAGGTGGACGGCGTCTACCTGGGCGCCACCATCCCCGTGGGGCCGGGCAGCTTCCGCGTCAAGTACGCCAGCGCCAAGTTCAGCGGTAACGCCACAGCCCTCACGCGCAGCGGCGGCAAGACCGACAAGTATTCGATCGGATATGTCTACGACTTCTCCAAGCGCACCTCCATGTACGCCGGGATTGCGCGTGTCAACAACAAGAATGGCGCCAGCATTGGCCTGATCGGCGGCCCTGCAGGTGTAGCCAACACCGGGTCGACTGGCGTGGATATCGGCATCAGCCACTCATTCTGAGCGGCACGACGCCTCTTTGCGCAAAGAAGTCTCCAAGGCCCAGCAGGCCTTCGCCTCGTCGGGCTTGGTGACTTCCATCTTTCTTTCAAGCCATACCCGCCATGCGCTACCTAACCTCTTCCTCCTGCCTGATGGCAGCGACCGCCGTCGCGGTTACCTTGCTGAGCGCCTGCGCCGACACTCGCCCGCTCCAGGCCGCTAGCTCCGAGACGGTCACTCAGACCAGCGGCGTCGGCAGCATCAGCGCCATCGTCACGCGGCAGGACGTCCAGTTCGACGACAAGTTCTATTTCCCCTATGAAGGCCGCCACCCTGCCACCAAGGCTGATTTCCCCAAAGGCTTTCTGCCGGCCTACGGTTCGGGCCTGGCTTTGAAGGGCAGGCGCGCCGACGGCACGTTGGAGTTCTACGCCATTACCGACCGCGGCCCGAACGCCACCACCGGCCCGGTCACCCAGATCACCGACGGCTCCAACCCCACGGGCTTCTCCAGTTCCACGGTGTTTCCTTCGCCCGACTTCACGCCGTCCATTGGCGTGATCACTCTCGGCAAGGACGGAGCCAGGCTCGTCTCGAGCCTGCCGGTCAAGTTCAGCGCCGCGCAGAATGCCAATGGTCGTGTTCAGCCACGGGGCATCACGGGCAACACAGGCGAGCAAGTTCTGGACGACTCCTTCACCTACCCCGGTAAGGCCAAGGGCTACAGTGAGTTCGGCTTGGACACCGAATCCGTGGTGGTGGATGCTGCACGCAATGTGCTGTGGGTGTCCGATGAATACGGTCCCTTCATCGTGAAGATCGACCCGGCTACCGGCATCATCCTCAAGAAATACAAGCCCGGCACTGGCGCGGCCGATCTGCCTGCCATCCTCGCCAAACGCCGCGCCAACCGTGGCATGGAAGGGCTGAGCATCGATGCGGCCAGCGGCAAGCTGCACGGTTTTCTGCAAAGTCCGCTGAACGACGGTAAGGCCGACTACACCACTGCCGCCGTACCCGATGCAACCGGCAAGTCGGAAAACGTGCGTGACTACGCCCGCTTTGTGCGCTGGGTGGAGTTTGACCCGACCACCGAGAAAACCCGTTTGTTTGCTTTGCCCGTCGACGGCAGTTGGTACCACCAGGGCAAGACCAGCAACGCCAAGCTGGGGGATGTGGTTTCGTTGGGCAATGGAAAGTTCATCGCCATCGAGCAAGGCACGGGCAAAGACAAGAAAGTTTTTAACGACCTGGTGCTGATCGAGTTTCCGGCCAACGCCACCGACATCACCGCTCAGGGCTCCGACCTTGAAAAGAGCAGTCTGACCGGAAAGCCGGTCAATGGCTCGGACTACTCCAAGGTGGTGGCGCTCAAGAAAACCCGGCTCTTCAACTTGAACGCCACCGGCTGGGCAGCTGAGAAGGCCGAGGGCCTGGCATTGGTCGATGACTACACGTTGGCGCTGACCAACGACACCGACTTCGGTGTCTCTCTGGCCGTGCTGGATGCTAGCGGCAAGGAGATCGAAGCCTCGGATGTCACCCAATGCATGGTGGACGCTGACGGCAAGATCGTGAACGATGGCAGGTGCGCCAAGGGGGCTGCGGGCCTGCGCTTCACCACCAATGACGTCAACGATCGTGCGCAGCGACTGTGGACCTTCAAGTTCAGCAAGAAGTTGAGCGAATACGGCGCTCTCTGAAAGACAGCGGCCGCACAAGCGGCTCTGTGTTGTACACCCCAGGGCGCCGCATCAGCGCCAGCCGGGCCGCGACAGCCACCTTCACAAAGAGTGGCTAACAACACCGATCCACGAAGCACGCACAGATGATCGCTGGAGCCAACGTCAGCAGCGCTTCGTTGATCTCCAGCCGCCGTGCAAAATGGATTCGCGGCTTGCCAAAGCCTGCATGCATCCTTGTGTCGGGCTCCCACCCGGTAATGCCTATCCAGTGGTTCGAAGCTCTCAACGGGTCGCCTGGAAATACGGCCTGCGATGCCCCGCTGCCTCAATTGATGGCGGCAACGCCGCCTGCGTGCATTGGATGAGGGCCCGATTTCCAGCCCCCGCAAAGGCGAAGGCAACAACAAGGTGCTGTCGAGAATTTTTGCAAAGCTTCATGCAACCTGATGGACAAGGTAAGTCGGCCACCATAGACAGATTGGTTCAAGCCAGGGGCCAGAGCCAGGGTCGCTAGCAGAAGATTGCCAGAAATGAAAAATAGATAACTGACAAGCCAAGCCAGATGACATTTCTAAAGCCCGAACGTGACGCCAAGATTCCGGCAAAACCAAATGCAGCGGCAATGAACAACCAACCACTCACTACGGCACTCAGTCCGTAAGAGGTGGAAATACCAAGCTTCCCCCCGGTTGTGAGCTGATGCTCTGTGATGCCAATCCAACCTACGCTGGCGCAGATTGCTGCCATCACACTGCAGGCGATAACGACGGATATCGGAGGTCTCATCAATCTCAAATATTACGTAGATCGCGCCAAGTCACAGGCCATGCGATCTGAGTTGGTACGAAAAAACGTGTAAGGGGGCTTGCAGCATAGCTGAAGGCGGTTCAGCCGGGCTTTCGGCATGCAACGGTCTGGGTTATGAGACGCTTTATAGAATCGGGCATGAATATCGCTGACATCAAGGGCCGTCTAGCCTTTCTCCAAGAGGCCGAAAAGCTCAAGAGCGTGCTCCGAAGCTCTCACACCTCGACGGGCAGGGCGGAAAGCACCGCCGAACATACATGGCGCCTGTGCCTGATGGCTATGACCTTCGCGGACGAGCTTGCTGGCATGGACATGCTTAAGATTCTCAAAATGTGCATCGTTCATGATTTGGGCGAAGCCATTCATGGGGACATTCCGGCCGTCGAGAAAAACCAGCATCCTGACAAAAGTGCGCAGGAAAAGACCGACCTTCTGCATCTGACTCGTTCCCTCGACGAAGCCCAGCGGGCCGACATCCTGGCACTGTGGCAGGAGTATGAGGATGCAGCCTCACCCGAAGCAAAAGCTGTCAAAGCATTGGATAAGCTTGAAACAATCCTTCAGCACAACCAGGGGATCAATCCTCCTGATTTTGACTACGAGTTCAATCTGACCTACGGTCAGAAACACACAAGCGCCGATCCTCTGTTCGCATTGATGCGTAGCATCATTGATGAAGCCACACGCCAGAGATTGGCCGAAAAATCCAGTTCTCAGTGACTGCAATCGGGCGAAAGCCGCATCAGGCCAATCGCAACTCTCGGTCAAGCACAGACGCTGACGAAGTGTGGAGTTGGGGTGGCTCGCCAGACTGCGGCGCTTGAAGGTAAAGTCTCTGAGATACGGCCTGGAGTCTCGTCGAGCGGCATGTCATGAACCTTATCGACCTTTCGCAACTGAACACTGAGCGAGTGCGTGCCATTTGGGCGCTCGTCGATACGCCCTGCCGACCTCTGCAGGGCAAGGTGGCCTGGTCGTTTGAAGGCAACGGCATTCGCACTCGCACAAGCTTCATCCAGGCGTTTCAAGAGCTTGGCTTGTCATTTGTCGAGTTGCCCAATTTGCTCAAAACACCCGAGAGAGCTGCCGACCTGGCCGGCTACCTCGACCCTTTTTACGATGTCTATGTCGTGAGGGAATCCAATCATCAGCGCCTCGCTGAGTTTGCCTCTGCGTCACAACGCCCGGTAATCAATGCCATGTCCGGCATGGGGCATCCATGTGAGGTGCTGACTGACGCTTTCTACATTGACAGATCGATAGCGCCCATCGAGCAAGCCCGCATCTGTTTGTGGGGCCCGACGACCAATGTGCTGCGGTCGTGGCACGAGCTGGCTTTCTCGCTGCAACTGCCAATCATGCATATCTGCGATGAACGGCTGCATGAGACCCTGCCATACATTGAATTTGCATCAACTCCATCCCGGGCCGCTGACATTGTCATTACCGATGGCTGGCCAAGCGGTGCCGAAGCAATGGCTAAATCACTCACTGTGGCCGATCTGGATTCCATGGGCATGCCCATGCTGCTTGCTACACCGCCATTTTCCATTGGGCGCGAGATTGCATTTGACCCGGTGCAATATCCCCGCTTCTCCGGGTACAGTCAAAAGTCGTTATTGCTGCCCGTGCAAAAAGCAATTCTGCGATACCTGCTCGCCTGCTGAGCTTCCGTATCAATGCAGAGATTGATGCCAGTCTCTGATAAACGCAGCCACTATGCCTGACCTGGCATCCGATGTCCGCTTCCACCGAAAGCTTGGCAAAGCAAAGCAAGCAAGCCAATCTGAGCGGCAGCGCTTGCAAGCTGCGAACCGGTGATATCTGGTCTGATCGCCTGAGCAATAGCTACGCATGAGTTACCGGTTCTCTGCCCTGCCCCTTCATTCATGGGTGCGAAATCGGCTGCGGTATTCGGCAGGCGTGATGTTCAGTTGCCTGCGGAACGCGCGAGTCAGCGTATCGGTAGTGCCCAGGCCGCAGGCACTGGCGATGCGCACCAATGACTCATCGGACGTTTCAAGGCGATTGCGTGCCATCTCCACACGCACGGACTCAATGTACGCGGCAGGTGTGGTGCACAACTCTGTCTTGAACAGGCGGGCCAGTTGTCGCTCGCTGACATGGATTCGCTCGGCCAAGACCGGCAGCGTGAGCGGTCTAGCAACGTTCTGCGCTATGTAATGGCGTAGCGCGTCCATGCGACGTGTAGTCGAAGGCTGGGCTATGGCCACGCTGAACTGGCTCTGCCCGCCGGGCCGCTTCAGAAACATGACAAGCTGCCGGGCCACTCGCTGTGCTGCTGCCTCACCGAAGTCGTCTGCCACCAAGGCCAGCGCCAGATCGAGACAGGCTGTCAGACCCGCCCCCGTCCACAGATTGCCCTCGCGGATAAAGATCGGCTCGGCATCCACGGTCACGGCCGGGTACTCTGCCGCCAGTTGCTGCGCGGTGGACCAGTGCGTGGTGACACGCTTGCCATCCAGCAGCCCTGCCGCGGCGAGCACATGTGCGCCCACGCAGACAGAGGTAACGCGGCGGGTACGGGTAGCCAGCTTCTTCACCCAAGACACGACCTGCGGGTCGACCACGGCGCGCAGCTCGCGCGCCGCATTCCTTTGCACCGCACCTGGCACTACCAGCGTGTCGATGCGCTTGCGCGCCAACTGGGCAAAGGTGGTATCGGGCAGCACGCGCACACCCGCGGAGGTCTGCACCGCCTCCAATGTCTCGGCCGCCAGCACCACACGATAGCCTGTGGGCTGATCCATCTCGCGCTCGAGTAGCGAGAACACCTCGGCGGGACCCGTCATGTCCAGCAGATCCACCTGATTGAACAGGACGATGACGATGAGGCGTTCCATGTGTTGCTTGCAGAAAATGTCTGAATCTGCATGTTATATGACATTGCAGACATTACTCCATGTTCCTACCATTCCTTCATCGCTCAACATTGATAAGGAAGCCGGACCATGACCCCCTCCAAGACCCTGAGAGAACTCAACGCCCTCGACGACTCGCCAGCCAACCTGGCCAACGCCACCTTGGTGCTGGTGGACTACCAGAACACCTACACATACGGCGTGATGGAACTCACGGGCTGGAAGCCTGCGCTGGAAGCAGCCTCAGCCCTGCTTGCCCGCGCACGTGCAGCGGGAACAAAGATCATTCATGTGATGCATGACGGCGGCGCGGGCTCTCCCTACGACATCACGAAGGACATCGGGCAGATTCACGCCAACGTGGCCCCCATCACCGACGAAGCCGTGGTGGTGAAACATGCCCCCAACAGTTTTGTAGGAACCAATCTCGGTGAGCTGGTGGACGCAGCAGGTCGCCAGCAACTCATCATCATCGGCTTCATGACCCATATGTGCGTGACATTCACGGCCGAGGGAGCCTTTCTGCGCGGCAACCAGCCAACCGTCGTGGCCGATGCCTGCGCCACACGCTCTCTGCGCAGTGCCGTGGCAGACGTAGAGGCAGAGCAGCTGCATCATTGCGCGCTGGCGACCATTGCCGATTTGTACGGTGTCGTCGTCCCCTCGGGCGCTGCGCTGCACTGAAGTTTGGCGGGGTCCGGTGGCTCAGGTGGCTCTGGTTGACAAATTCTACCGACTGGGGTCCAAGGGGGGCCCTGTGGCGGCCTTGAGATGCCTAACGCGCATGTCCACGCAAAATCACCCCGGTAGCACTGGGCATGTTTTGGACAAGTACTGCGGCACGCCGCCCCCCGCTTTATCTTTGAAGCAGCCAAGCGCTTGCTCCCCGGTTTGCAGGACACTTTCAGCCCAACTGAGCACTTAACCTGAAGCCCAGCCGAACAGGCGCGCCGGATTTTTCACCAACACCTGTTGCTGCTCATCGTCATCCATCAGCCAGTGACCTATGTCCTGTTGGATGGTCTGGGTAGGCACCGTGCGAAACTGACTAGGCTCCAAGGCTGGGACGCCGGCATCCCTGGCTGTATGCGGCCAGTCACTGCCCCACAGTATTCCGTGCGGAACATGGCTCACCAGATGTCTTGCCCAGGCGCGGGCCCATTGCGCATCAGCCAGACGATAAGGCGCGGAAAGCTTGACAAATATGCGGCCACTTTCAGCAAGCCGCAGCAGCAATCCGTCATCTTGAGAGGCTGCAGCCGAGAACGGCACCATTGCGAAATGGTCCAGGACAAAAGACCCCGGCAACCGACTCAGATGCGTGCTCACGGCTTGCAGCACCGGATAAGCCATATACAGCTGGATACTCCAGCCCAGGCGGCAAACGCGTTCACTCCAGTAAGAGAGTTCGTTGCAAGCCGAGGCGACGTCTTCGTTGCCCGAGCTTTGCAGATTCACGCGGATTGCTCGCACACCTGCTGCATGCCAGACCTTCAGCTGAGCTTCGCTGACGTCGCGCGGTGCTACTGCCACGCCACGCGCACTGTCGCCGAGCTCGGCCAGGGCATCCAGCAGGCACTGGTTGTCAAACCCGTAAACGCTTGGCTGCACCAGCACCACACGCTGCATGCCGATAGCCTGCAAATGTTGCCGCAGCGCCTGCAAAGATGCTTGACGCGGTGTGTAGTGCCGCATCGGATCCATGGAATATTGCTGCTGCGGCCCGAATACATGGGTGTGCGTGTCGCAGCGGAAAGCCGGAGGCTCTGCCTCCGTCCTTGAACTTCGCTCAACTAGCTCCATGACTTCGCCTTGCCCGGCCTCACTGAGTCAACGCAGCGATACGCTGTGACAGCTTGCGGCCTGTGGCAGCGGTGCCGAGCTGACCGCCCACATCGCGCGTGGCCTCGCCATGCTCGACAGCCTGGCCTGCACAGGTGACGATGGCCTCGCTGGCGCGCACAAAACGCATGTCATTGCTGCGCTGACCGTACCAGTTCAGCAACTGGCTGGCCGACAAGATCAGCGAAAACGGATCGGCGATGTCCTGGCCTGCGATGTCCGGCGCAGATCCATGAGCCGCTTGCCCCATCGCATATTGCTGGCCGGCGTTGACGGAGCCTCCCAGGCCCAGACTGCCAGACAGCTCGGCCGTCAGGTCAGAGAGGATGTCACCGAACATATTGGTCGTGACGATGACATCGAAGCGTTGAGGTGCACGCACCACATGGGCCATCATCGCGTCGACGATGAACTCGTCAACTTCGATCTCCGGGAAATCCTTGGCGACACGCTGACATTCTTCAATGAACATGCCATCGCCCAGCTTGAGCACATTGGCCTTGTGGACGATGCTGACATGCTTGCGTCGGCGCTGGGCCAGCTCGAAGGCCGAGCGTGCCACGCGTGCGCAGCATTCGCGGGTGATCCGGCGAAGAGAGACGACCACGTCGGGCGTGATCAGCATTTCGCTACCGCCCGATGCAATGTTGCGATCTGCGTAGAAGCCTTCGGTGTTCTCACGAACCACGACCAGGTCGAAATCATCCACCTTGTGTGGCACGCCAGCCCAGGTTCGCGCAGGCCGGATGTTGGCAAACAAGTCCAGCTCCTTGCGGAAGAACTTGGAAGGGTTGATCTCGCCCTTGGCTTCGTCCTTGAAGTCATAGGTGGCCATGGGACCGAGCATCAGGCCATCGGCGGCCTTGACCTTGGCCAGAAGTTCCGGCGTGACCGTCGCACCATATTTGCGCAGGCTTTCGTGGCCGGCGATATCGTGGTCCATGGCCAGATTCAGATCAAACTTATGAGATACAGCCTCCAGTACCTCCACTGTGGCGGCCATGGTTTCCGGGCCGATTCCATCGCCGGGCAATACAACCAGTTTCATACTCAACTCTCTTTTTTCAACGCTTAGTCAATCAATACGGAAGTGCTTCGGACCAGTTGCCGGTATTTGGTGATTTCCTTGCGAACAAAGGCATCTACCTCCTGCGGCGTATAGCTTTTGACCAAAGTGCCTTCTGCCTCGAAGCGTGCCTTCAACGCGGGCTGCTGCACGATCTGGTTGATTTTTTGCGACAGAAGTTGCACCACCGGCGCCGGTGTCTGCCTGGGCGCGAAGTAACCACCCCAGAGGCTGAACTCGAAGCCCGGAAATTTCTCTGCAACCGTGGGCACCCCTGGCAGCGCCGCGATGGGCTCCAGACCGGTGACAGCCAATGCCCGTACCTTGCCGCCTTTGATATGTGACAGGATGGATGGCGTGCTGGCCATGAAGAACTGCACCTGCGCTCCAATGAGGTCGGTGATCGCCTGGCCGGCTCCCTTGTACGGAATATGGACCATCTGCACTTTTGCGGCCTCTGCAAGAGCTGCAGCTGCCAAATGCCCCGGCGTTGCCGTACCGGACGAAGCGTATGCCACCTTGCCTGGCGCTGCCTTGGCAGCGGCGATCAGGTCGTCCAGCGATTTCCATGGTGCGCTGGCAGGAACCGCCAGCACCAGCGGAGAGTCGCCAACCAGGGCCACGCCTTGCAGATCCTTCAGACTGTCATAGCCTGGGCTCTTCATGGCCGCACCATTGATGGCGATCTCTCCGGTCTGGCCCAGCAGCAGTGTCAGTCCATCGGCTGGAGCGCGCACCACCATGCGTGTGCCCAGTGCTCCACTTGCGCCTGGACGGTTGTCAACGATGACAGATTGCCCAAGCGCCTTGCCCAGATCGTTGGAAATCAGTCGTGCGAATACATCGCCCTGTCCTCCTGGCGCATATGGAACGACGACAGTGACTGGCCGCCCTGGAAAGCCCGCCCGTGCTCTTGCCATACTCGTGGCCACCGCTGCAGAGCCAGCGCAGATGGCAGCCAGCAACTGTCTTCTCGACACCAAGCCTGATGGGGCGTGGGATAGCAACATGCTCAGAGCTCCATGCCGGGCTTGCTTGCCACAGCCTTCCACTTGCCCAACTCATCGTGAAGTTCCGCGGCAAAGGCTTTCGGGCTCAGGGAAATAGGCGTTGCGCCTTCATGCTTGAGACGCGAGCGCACTGGCTCAGCGGCGGCGGCTCCATTGACGGCCTGATTGAGCTGATTCACGATCTCTGGTGACACCCCGGCTGGCGCAAGCACACCCCACCATGTGGTCACGTCATAGCCCTTGATCCCGGCTTCTGCCATGGTGGGCACCTGCGGAAACAGGCTGGAGCGCTGAGCACTGGTGACGGCCAGAAGCTCCAGCTTGCCGGTCTTGAGGTGCGGAAGAATGGTCGGCACCGTGGCAAAGAATGCATCCACGCGACCTGCCAGCAGTTCCAGCGCAGCGGGGCCGCTGCCTTTGAAGGGGACATGCGTCATTGGAAGTGTCGCCTGCTGCCTGAAAAGTTCGCCAGACAGGTGGTTGATACTGCCTGCGCCAGCTGAACAGTAATTGATGCCGCCTTCACGTGTTTTGGCAATCTTTGGCAGGTCCGCGACCGACTTCGCCCCCAGAGCCTTGTTGGTGACCAAAAGCAGAGGCCCACGACCGATCATTGCCACCGGAGCAAAGTCAGTTTCCGGCTTGTAGGGCAGCTTGGGATCAATGGCTGCGTTCGTCGCGAAAGTGGATGTTGCTAACAGCAGCGTGTAGCCATCGGGCTTGGCTTTTGCCACAAAGTTCGCACCTATGGAGCCACCTGCCCCACCCTTGTTGTCAACGACAACTGGTTGGCCAAAGCGATTTGACAACTGGCTGGCAATGTCACGTGCGATGCTGTCTGTACCGCCACCGGCCACAAAAGGAACAACCAGCGTGATGGGACGCTCGGGCCACTTTCCCTGAGCTGCTGCCGAGTTCACCAGCATCAATCCAGCGGCAGCAGCGAGCCACGCTTTTCTGAAATCACCCAAGCCTTGCATTTCGTCTCCGTTTCTTATGTTCTGGACGAATGATCAGTGATTTAATTAATGCAGTAAATTGCAAAAAATCTTCTCATTGATGCGTTTTTCAAATGAATTTCGACATTGCTGATCTCAAGGCATTTGTGGCTGTGGCGGAGCTGGCCAGTTTCAAGCGCGCAGCCGAGCTGCTGCACATCTCCCAACCAGCCTTATCAAGACGGGTCGAGAAACTGGAGCAAGCCTTGTCGCTCAAGCTTCTGGAGCGCACCACTCGCAAAGTGGAACTCAATGCCATGGGACGTGTTTTCTTGCCTCGTGCCCAGCATGTACTGGCCGAGCTGGAGGCCTCGCTGATAGGGATGACCGAACTCAACGAGCGGCTGCACGGTCTGGTGACCATTGCCTGCATCCCTTCTGTCGTGGATACGGTGGTGGCGAGCGCCATCCATCAGATCAAGAAGCAGTTCCCACGCATTCGGCTGCGCATCCTGGATCAACCCGCTGCAGACATCCTGCTGACCGTGGCGCGCTCCGAAGTGGATTTCGGAATCGGCTATCTCGGAGCCAGCGAGCCTGACCTCGACTTCGAAGAACTGGCTTCGGAGTCCTTTGTGCTGGCCTGCCGCAAAGACCATCCTCTGGCCACCCGCAGCAGCATTTGCTGGAGTGAGCTGGCACATCAGGACTGTGTCACCCAAGCGCAAGGCAGCGGCAATCGCCTGCTCATCGACCAGGCTCTGTCAAACACCGTCACCCGACCCCATTGGGTATGCGAAGTCCAACATGTCCCCAGCCTGCTCAGCCTGGTTCGGCGCGGGGTGGGCGTGGGCGCGGTCCCTCAGCACGCAATCAGCGGGACCGATCTCTGCGGCATCCCGTTGGTAGAGCCGCAGGTACTACGCAGCATCGGTTTGATCTCGCGACGGGGCAAGGCACTTTCTGCCATGGCTCAGGAACTCCAGAGGGCCTTGCGACTGGTTCATATCCAGCAGTTGAATTGAGCGCAAAGCGGTGAGTAGATGGCTGCCTGATTGGAGCTGCTGATGTAGCGCACCATTCCTCGCCCAAGCCTGCTCTCCTTCCGGGCTGAGCGGGCAGGCCCGTCATTCCTGCGCAAATTGCGCTTGACCTTGAACCAAGCTTCAATCTTACGCTTGCGCCATTTCCGGTCATCAAGGCTGGTGAAACTCTTCATCAAGGAGCAGGAATGCAGACCATATTGGGCGCCAACGGGCAGATCGCCACCGAGTTGGCGCGCGAACTCAAGCGCAACTACACCGATGAGCTCAAGCTGGTGAGCCGCAGGCCGCGCAAGATACATGACTCGGACCTGCTCGAAGCGGCCGACCTGCTCGATGCCGAGCAAACAGCCAGAGCCGTTCAAGGCAGCAGTGTGGTCTATTTCACCGCAGGCCTGCCTCCCGACACCCAGCTCTGGGAGCAGCAGTTTCCGACCATGCTGCACAACGCCCTGGCGGCCAGCCGCGCTGCGGGGGCCCCGTTTGTCTATTTCGACAACACCTATATGTACCCGCAGGACGCACAGCTGCAGACCGAACAGACGGCATTCGCCCCAGTGGGGCGCAAAGGCAGGGTGCGCGCCGCCATGGCCGAGATGGTGCTGTCCGAGATGGCACGCTGGGAGATCCCCGTGCTGATCGCGCGGGCGCCCGAGTTCTACGGCCCGGCCCAGACGCAGAGCATTACCAATACCTTGGTGATTGACAGGCTCAAGGCCGGCAAGACACCGCTGGCCCCGGTGCGAGACGACCGTCTGCGCACCCTGATCTGGACGCCCGATGCCAGCAGCTCACTGGCTTTACTAGGCAACACGCCCGACGCTTACGGCCAGACCTGGCATCTGCCATGCGACGATGCACGCCCCAACTACAAGCAGTTGATCGACTGGGCCAGCCAGAGCTTTGGCCGCTCTTGCCGCCATCACAGGCTGCCCCGCTGGGCACTGGGCGCAGCCGGCCTTATCTCGAAACCCGTGGCCGAGCTGCAAGAGCTGCTGGCCCGCTATGCCCACGACAATCTGTTTGACTCCAGCAAGTTCAAGCAGGCATTTCCGGGGTTTGCCGTCACCAGCTACCGGCAGGGGCTGGCGCTGATTGCCGATGAATTTCAGAGTAATCAGCAGCAATCCCTTACCCAGCCTTCGAAAGCAGCTATCAAATAAGTATCAATAGTTAAAAAGCTACCAACTCAGCGCCTGGGCCAGCTGCTCGGCCCGAGTTTGCTCGCGCGGGCCCGCCACCGAGGCGCGCAGGATGGCGCGGCTTTCGCCCTGGTCGACAATCCAGAAGACGACGCGCGTGACGGGAGCTGCGCCCGGCCGGCTCTCTTGCGGGCTCACTTCAAACGTCCATTGGCGGCCTTCAGGCCGGCGGTCCCTGGAGCGTGTCTGCGCGGTGAAGCTGCGCTTCTTCATGCTCCCCGCCTTCAAGCGGAACTGCTTTTCCAACGCTGTGCGCAACAGCTTCTCCTGCACTTCGTCGGACTCGGGGATTTTCAGCCCCGTGGTCAGGCCCAGCAGTTGTCCGGTCATCAGATCGCGGTACATCATGCGCTGCGAGTCTCTTGGCTCCTGCAGATGAAAGCCCGCAGCACGCATGGGCAGCACCATGCCGGTATGCCGATTTTCCAGGTCGGCCACCTTCGGGTCCTGGGCCTGCACCCAGATGTTCTGCAGCCCGCCGGCATTGCGCAGGTACTGACGCATCAGTCGCGCGGCATCGGCATCGCGTCCCTGCTGCGCCGCCAGCTCTGCCCCATATTGCTGGGCCAGGTCTACCAGCTCGGACTCCAGCCTGAACAGGCTGACATAGGGCCAGGCCTGCAGTGCCTGATCCAGATAGCGGCCAGCCTCGGCTTGCTGACCGGCCTTGAAGGCCGAGATGCCAGCCACCGTATTCAGGCGTGCCAGCTCGGCGGGGAACTGCGCATCGGCCAAGGCCGCGCGGGCCAGTTGGCCGGCCCTGGACCAGTCGTCATCGACCCGCCAGGCATGGCTCACCTCGCGCTCCTGGCGCGGTAGCTCGGGCGGCAGCTCGGGCGCTTTGGGCCACTGCATGGCCTGCCACAGCTGGGGTAGCTGCTGCAGCGCGCTATCACGCTCGCTATCCATTTGCTCGGCGTGCAGGCTCAGTTTCCAGTTACCGCGCACCAGCCCCCAGTCCAGATGCAGGACATCGGGCCTCCCCTCTTCTCTTTTCTCGCGGCTGGCCTGCTGGCTTTGCACAGCGTCGGCGAACGGCATGGCCGGCAGCCTCAGCCCAGGCTCTAGCGTCTGCTCGCTGGCAAAAATGCCATGTTCCTGCTGCAACGACTTCTGCCTGGCTGCAGTGTCCATGTCTTTCAGACCATCGTCATAGCCGAGCCGCATGCGGACCCGCAGGCGCCTGCCATCGGGCTTCAGATAGACGTACTCCAGATTCGCGACCTCCTTGCGATCCCTGGCCGGCTCCAGCTGGACCAAGACCCAGCGCCCCTGCACCAGCGGCACGCTGAGCTGAGCGGCCAGGTAGCGCAGTTGCTGGTCTGCCGTATTCCACTGCCACAGCGGCTCAAAAGCCTTGGACTCCTGCTTGAGCGCCTGCAGATAGCGAGCCAGTGCGCCTTGATCGCCGGCCATCATGGCGGCCGTCAGGCCGCGCTGTATCAGCGCCTGCATCTGTCCGCTGACCGGGTCGTAGCCGTCGGCTGCGGCCAGAGCCATCATCTGGTCGGTCTGCAACACGGCCTGCGGGTATTGCCCTTGCTGATAGAGCAAGGCGTAGAGCAAGCCCGAAGCATCGAGCTGTTCGTAGGGATTGCCGCGCGGCAGCGTCATGTCCAGCAGCTTGTGCGCCTGGGCGATGGCCTCGTCCCAGCGCTTGGCCTGTGCGGCCTCAACCACGGCACGGCGCAGTCTGAAAAAAGGCGAATCCTGTTCGGCGGGCGAATCCGCCTGTCCGGCAGCCCCCGTCTGCCTTGCAGGTTCAGCCGCCTGCGGCGCAGGGCCCGCCAGCAACAAGGCCACCGCCATGGCGGTCAGGGAAACAGGCGCGGGGATGCGAGGCAAGAAAACCATGAAGTCGATCCACAAGACAGTTCAGCAGACTTGCAGTATAGAAAGCCGCTGCCTGCCCGCAGGCCTGGGACGACTCAGGGCAAAAAAAGAGCGGCTCCAGGGCCGCTCTCTTTGACATGCTGCAATGGCTTCAGTCCACCAGACCGGCGTAGACATGCTGCACGTCGTCGTCGTTTTCCAGACCGGCCAGGAATTCCTGCACTTCTTCCTGCTGCTCGGCAGACAGGCTGCTCATGCTGATGGGGTTCTTGGCCTTGTAGCCCAGCTTGACCGACAGCACCTTGATGCCTTGCGCGGGCAAAGCCTTGCTCACGGCGTCCAGATCGGCAATATCGGTAATGAACAAGGTGGTGCCTTCTTCTTCGCCAGCTTCAAAGTCTTGCGCGCCGGCTTCGATGGCAGCCATTTCGACGTCAGCTCCGTTTTCAGGCTCGCCTTCGATCATGCCCACATGGTCAAAATCCCAGGCCACGGCGCTCATCTGGCCCTTGCGGAAACAGACACGCATGTTGGGAGCCGTGCGATTGGGATTGTCGGTCAGGCACTCCACCATCACGGGCACGCGATGGGGGGCGTAGCCTTCAAACAGCACGCTGGAGTAGTTCACGGCGTCGGCGCCAACGCCGGCACCCTTCTTGATGGCACGATCCAGCGTGTCCTTGGGCATGGAAGCCTTGCGGGCCGCTTCCACCGCCATGCGTAGACGCGAATTGGCTGCGGGATCACCGCCGCCCAGGCGCGCAGCAACCATGATTTCCTTGACCAGCTTGCCAAACAGCTTACCCTTGGCATCGGCGACCAGCGCCTTGCCCTTTGCTTTCCATTGCGCGCCCATGGCTGCG
>Ga0268257_1000713_pt1 | contig 35164 bp, 28 predicted proteins | sample AgamicAtPrz_FD_200249 | JGI IMG/M metagenome (GOLD analysis project Ga0268257, IMG submission 200249) | Agave microbial communities from Guanajuato, Mexico - At.P.rz (v2) (version 3) | ecosystem: Host-associated > Plants > Phyllosphere > Phylloplane/Leaf | place: Guanajuato, Mexico | collected... | reverse complement strand
TGCCGTTGAGCCAGACCTCCCAGCCCAGGCCCCAGCAGCCGAGCGTGGGGTTCTCCCAGTCGTCCTCGACGAAGCGGACGTCGTTCTTCTTCAGGTCGAAGCCCAGGGCCTCGAGCGAGCCCAGGTAAAGCTCCAGGATGTTGGCCGGCGCCGGCTTGAGCACGACCTGGAACTGGTAATAGTGCTGCAGCCGGTTCGGGTTCTCGCCGTAGCGGCCGTCCTTGGGACGACGGCTGGGCTGCACGTAGGCGGCCTTCCAGGGCTCGGGACCCAGCGCGCGCAGGAAGGTCGCGGTGTGGCTGGTGCCGGCGCCGACCTCCATGTCATAGGGCTGCAGCAGGGCGCAACCCTGCTTGGACCAGTATTCCTGCAGGCGGAGGATCAGTTGCTGGAAAGTCAGCATGGGGCGTCGGGCCGTCGGGCCGGCGGTGGAGCAAAACGCCCGATTCTATGTGCGGCCCGGGGGAGGCACCGGCGTGCCGCCCAGGGACGGCGGGCCCCGGTCAGGCGACGCGTCCGGCGCCGTCGCGGCGGCGTCGCCAGGCCGGCACCAGCACCGGCAGCAGTCCCAGCGCGGCCAGCGCCCACAGCGGCCACAGGCCCGCCGCCGACAGCCAGCGCGCATAGGGCGTGACGCCGCTGCGGCCCTCCACGGTGACCTCGAGCACGCCCGCCTGCTCCGCCGGGAGCCGGGCCAGCACCTGCCCGCGGTGGTCGACCTGCGCGGTCGCGCCGGTGTTGGTCGCCCGCACGATCGGCCGCTGGAATTCCAGCGCCCGCATCTGCGAGAACTGCAGGTGCTGGTCCTGCACCATGCGCGGCCCGAACCAGGCCAGGTTGCTCACGTTGACGAAGACCGTGGCGGCCGCGTCGCCGCGGTCCAGCGCGCTGGCGACGACGTCCTCGCCGAACAGGTCCTCGTAGCAGATCAGCGGCCGCAGGCGCTGGCCGGCGAAGGCCAGCGCGCGCTGGTGCGTGCCGCTGGCCTGGTCGTCCATCGGGATGTTCATCGCCCTGACGAACCAGTGGAAGCCGGGCGGGATGAACTCCCCGAAAGGCAGCAGGTGGCGCTTGCCGTAGTCGTACTCGCCCGCGAAGCCGATGCCGGCCAGCGAGTTCACGAAACCATCGGTCGTGTTGCCCAGGAAGGTGCCCAGCAGCAGCGGCCGCTGTCGGGCGTCGCGGCGCAGGCGCTCCACATGCGCCTCGTCGAGGAAGGCCAGCGGCACCGGCAGCACCGATTCCGGCGTGATGACGACCTGCCCGCGGGCCGACTCGATCAGCGCGGTCAGCTGGTCGAGGTTCTGGTCGAAGCGGTCGCGGTCGAACTTCTGATCCTGCGGAATGTTGGGCTGCACCAGCGACACGGCCAGCGTGCCGGTCGGGCGCGTGAACTCCCGCGGCAGGAGTTGCGCCAGGCCGATGGCGACGACCAGCGCCCCCAGCAGCGCCCAGTGGCGCAGCGCCAGCGCCGCCGCCAGCAGGGCCGCCACCGCGGTGATGCCGTAGACGCCGACATAGGGCGCGAGCGCGGCCAGGGGCCCCTGCCCATGCGCGTAACCGCTGGCAATCCACGGGAAGCCGGTGAACCAACTCGCGCGGGCGAGTTCCGCGCCCAGCCACAGGGCGGCGAAGGCGAGCACCCGCCGCATCGGCGCCGCGCCGGCGCACCAGCGGGCCGCCAAGCCCATGCCGGCGGCGTAGTAGAGCGAGAGGAACAGCGCCAGCGCCAGCACCGCCAGCGCCGACATGGCTGCGGGCAGGTGCCCGAAGTCGTGCATGCTGATGTAGAGCCACCACAGCCCCGAGGCCAGCCAGCCGATGCCGAACAGCGCGCCGGCCAGCGCGGCGCGGCGCGGCCGCACGCCATCGCAGGCGGCGACCAGCCAGGCCAGCGCCAGGGGCTGCAGCCACCAGGCGGGACTGGGCGAGAACGAGGCGGTGTGCAGCGCCCCGGCGACGAGCGCGAGCGCCGGATGAAGCAGCCAGGACCACCGGCCCTGGCGGGCCCCGCCGTCGATCCGGTCCGACAAGGAGCCGCGGCGCATCAGCCGCTGTGGTCGTCGGCCTCGGGCGCCGGCGCGCGGGTCACCTTGAACCAGCGCACCGCGCCGCCGCGGTTGATCATCACCGAGAAGCGCAGGCCGGCGACCTCGACGGTCTCGCCGCGGCGCGGCACGCGGCCATGCTCATGCGCCACCAGGCCGCCAATGGTGTCGAAGTCGGCGTCGGACAGCGACAGCCCGAAGGCGGTGTTGACCGCGTCGATCTCGGCGTCGCCGGCGACGCGGTAGCTGCCGTCGGCCAGCGTGTAGATGCCGGCATCGCCGTCGCCGACGTCGAATTCGTCCTCGATCTCGCCGACGATCTCCTCGAGCACGTCCTCGATCGTGATCAGGCCGGCGGTGTTGCCGAATTCGTCGATCACGATGGCCAGGTGATTCCGGTTGGAACGGAAATCGCGGAGCAGCTCATTGAGGCCCTTGCTCTCGGGCACGAAAACTGCCGGGCGCAACAGCGCGCGCAGATTCAGTTCCGGAGCGCGCTGGAGCTTGAGCAGGTCCTTGGCCAGCAGGATGCCGATGATGTTGTCGCGCTGGCCGTCGTAGACCGGGAAACGCGAGTGACCGGTATCGATGACGGCGGCCAGCAGTTCGTCGGGCGGCGACTGGATGTCCAGCAGGTCCATCCGCGGCGCGGCGACCATGACGTCACCGGCGCTGAGTTCGGCCATCCGCAGGACGCCCTCGAGCATCTGGCGCGATTCGGGCGCGATCAGATCGCGCTCCTCCGCTTCGGCGAAGTTCTCGATCAGCTCGCTGGTCGAGTCCGGGCCGGGGTGCAGGAATTCGAGCACGCGATCGATGAGACCGCGTTGGTCGTTGCCACGCCCGCCATGCTTGGCGGGCCGACTAGGCTGGGGATCAGACACTGTCGTGTGTGCCGTCGTTGAGGAGGCGCCAGAATAACCGATTGACATTGACATTCGCTTGAAACACAGTCATCCGCCCCCAGTTGCCGGGCCCAAGCTTCTCCATAGATTGGTCGTTCACCATGTCGTCCGTTCCTGACACCGCCGCCGCGAATCCAGCCACGAGTCCCGCGCCGGGACTGATCCCCGCCACCATCCTCACGGGCTTCCTCGGCTCGGGCAAGACGACGCTGCTCAAGCGCGTGCTGACCGAGGCGCACGGCCAGAAGATCGCCGTCATCGAGAACGAGTTCGGCGAGGAGAACATCGACAACGACATCCTCGTCAGCGAGACGCAGGAGCAGATCATCCAGCTCAGCAACGGCTGCGTCTGCTGCACCATCCGCGAAGACCTGCGCACCACGCTGGCCGAGCTGGCCGCCAAGCGCCGCAAGGGCGAGCTGGACTTCGAGCGCGTGGTCATCGAGACCACCGGCCTGGCCGACCCCGGCCCGGTCGCGCAGACCTTCTTCATGGACGACGAGATCGCGGAGACCTTCCTGCTCGACTCGATCCTGACGCTGGTCGACGCCAAACATGCGGGCGACCAGCTCGACACCCGCCAGGAAGCGCGCCGGCAGGTCGGTTTCGCCGACCAGATCTTCCTGAGCAAGACGGACCTGGTCGACGCCGCCGCGGTGGACGCGCTGTCGCACCGCCTCAAGCACATGAACCCGCGCGCGCCGCAGTCCAAGGTGCACTTCGGCGAGGTGCCGATCAAGGACGTCTTCGACCTGCGCGGCTTCAACCTGAACGCCAAGCTGGAGATCGATCCCGACTTCCTGGCCGCCGACGAGCACGACCATGCGCACGAGCACGGTCATGACCATGGCCACGACCATGCCCATGATCATCACGACCACGAACACGGCGAGCACTGCGACCATCCGCACCATCACCACCATGACGACGACGTGAAGTCCTTCGTCTTCCGCTCGGAACGCCCGTTCAACCCGGCCAAGCTGGAGGACTTCCTGGGCGCGATCGTGCAGGTGTACGGTCCGAAGATGCTGCGCTACAAGGGCGTGCTGAACATGAAGGGCACCGACAAGAAGGTGATCTTCCAGGGCGTGCACCAGCTGATGGGGTCCGACCTCGGTCCGAAGTGGATGCCCGAGGAGAAGAAGGTCAGCAAGATGGTGTTCATCGGCATCGATCTGCCGAAGGACATCCTGATGCAGGGGCTGGAAGGCTGCCTGGCTTAGTGCCACACTGACCGATGGTTCAGACCCATCGGCGGCGCGGCGGCGGAGGTGGCTACAATCCGCCGCGCCCGAACCAGGCCCCTGCGCCAGCGCGGGAAGCCCCGGCTTCTCATGTCGAGCAGGTATAAAGAGCCGCTAGGAGAGTGAACGTGAGCAAGACACCGGCCTCCAAGACCGCCGCGCCCAAGGCCGCCGCCAAGGTGGCCAAGGCTCCGGCGGCAGGCAAACCCGCCGACGCGGACGCGCCCGACAGCACGGTCTCTCTGCTGGACAGCCCCGTCCGGCCTTCGACCCCGACATCAACGAACCAGAACAGCCGCCCTGCCGTGAAGACCGATCCCAAACTCTCGTCTGCCTGGAAATCCAAGGCCGGTGCCGAACTGACCGACGCCGAAGTGCTGGCGATGCCGGACAGCGAGTACATGAACGACAAGCAAGTCGACTTCTTCCGCGCCAAGCTGACGCAGCTGAAGGAAGACATCCTGTCCAACGCCGGCGAGACGACCGAGCACCTGCGCGAGGACACCTCCATCGTCCCCGACCCGGCCGACCGCGCCACGATCGAGGAAGAGCACGCCCTGGAGCTGCGCACCCGCGACCGCGAGCGCAAGCTGCTGAAGAAGATCATGCAATCGCTGCAGCGCCTGGAAAGCGGCGAGTACGGCTACTGCGACGAGACCGGCGAGCCGATCGGCCTGGGTCGCCTGATCGCGCGCCCGACCGCCACGCTGTCGCTGGAAGCGCAGCAGCGCCGTGAGCTGAAGCAGAAGATGTTCGGCGATTGAGCCGGACAGCGCGCAGAGCAAGGTCCGCCAGAGCATGACCGACCCCAAAGACGGCACCAAAGAAGGCGAAAGCTTCTTCCGCAAGGTGGCGCGCTTCGTCGCCAATCCGACGACCGACTGGGCGGAGATCAACTCCCGCCAGGACGATCCCGAGGCCGACGCCGCCAAGGCCGAGCTGCGGGCGATGGTGGAGCGCAAGCGGCGCAACGATTTCGTGCGCAAGCGCGAGCTCGACATGCTGCGCAAGATCCGCCGCGAGGGCCTGACGCCTGAACAGCTGGCCGCGCTTGGCGGCCACGCGACCTCCGGCATCGACGAACTGGGCCGCATCAGCGAGATCCAGGGCGCGCGCCGCGATGAAGCCAGCGTCAAGGCCAAGATCGACCAGATCGAGCAGCAGATGGTGGGCGAGGGTTTCGTCCCCACGCAGGTGCAGGGCCAGCACTCGCCCGGCTTCTTCGAGACCAGCACCAAACCGGTCAATTTCGCCGCGACGCAGCCGGCGGACCAGATCGGCGCGCGGGTGTCCGATCACGCCTCGCCGGCCGACATCGAGCGCCTGGACCTGTCGCCGGCGCCGGCCGCGGCCTCGATGGGCGGCGGCATGGCCCCGCAGTCGGCCGCCGCGCCCGCGCCGATCCCCGAGCTGAAGAAGGAGATCCCGACGCTGAGCTTCCGCGTCGCGGATCCGCAGGTCGAGGTCAGCGAAGTCGTCCACGACGCCGAGCTGGACGAGGCGGTGATCGCCTTCGCCAATGCCGACTACGAGCACTGCGAGCGCAGCCTGATCGACCTGACGCGCCCGGGCGGCGCGCGCCACGACCACGCCGAGACCTGGCTGGTGCTGTTCGACCTGTACCGGGCCACCGGCCAGCAGGGCAAGTTCGAGCAGCTGGCCAACGACTACGCGCAGCAGTTCGGGCTGTCCTCGCCGCAATGGTTCTCGCTGCCCAAGCTGGTGGCCGAGGCGGTGCAGCAGGAACGCGCCCCGCGCGGCCGCGCGAGCAGCGTCTCCTGGACAGCGCCGGAATACCTGGACACCGAGGCGGTGACGCAGATGCGCACCCGCTGCGAGAACCTGCCGATGCCCTGGGTGATCGACTGGGCGCCGCTGCGCCAGATCGACATCGAGGCCTGCGCCAAGCTGCGCGACCTGTTCCGCGCCTGGGCGCAGCAGGCGCTGGACCTGCGCTGGCTGTCGGGCGACCACTTCTTCAACGTGCTGCGGGAGCAGGCGCCGGTCGGCAGCCGGGACGCGGATCCCATCCTGTGGATGCTGCGCCTGGAAGCGCTGCGCCTGGCCAACCGCCCGGACCAGTTCGACGAGGTCGCGATCGACTACTGCGTCACCTACGAGGTGTCGCCGCCCAGCTGGGAAAAGGCGCTGTGCCATGTCCGCATCAGCGGCAATGCGCTGTCGACGAGCTCGCCCTCCTCGATCCAGCCGGCGGCGCCGGACACCGGCATCGCCTTCCTCGAGTCGACGATGACGGACGCGGTCAACACCGCGGCGCTGATGGAGCTCTCCGGCCAGTTGAGCGGCGACATCAGCGAGACGCTGGCGCTGATGACCGAGCAGCTTGGCGCCGCGTCGCTGGTGACGATCGCCTGCCCGAAGCTGATCCGCCTGGACTTCATGGCCGCCGGCGACCTGCTGAACTGGGTGCTGGCGCGGCGCAGCGAGAACCGCGCGGTGCAATTCAGCGACGCGCACCGGCTGGTGGCGCTGTTCTTCGGCGCCATGGGCATCAACGAGCACGCCCGGGTCAAGGTGCGGCACGTCTGACGACCGCCGCGCGCCGGCTTCGACCTTCGCGACCACGGGGCCTCTGGCCCCGTTCTTCATCCGGATGTCCGATCATCGGCCTCGTCAACCGGCATTCGCACAGGCGGGGCCGCTCCCTTTTCCTCACCTTGTGATTCCCGCGCGGGAACCCACGTGAGGCCTTCATGACGTTCAAGGCGTCCCCGCACGTCCGCTCCACCATGTCCCAAGATTCCTCCTCCCCGCTTGCGCCGTACCACGGCACCACCATCGTCAGCGTGCGGCGCGGCAACCAGGTCGCGATCGGCGGCGACGGCCAGGTGACGCTGGGCTCGATCGTCGTGAAGTCGACGGCGCGCAAGGTGCGCAAGCTCTACAAGAACCAGGTCCTGGCCGGCTTCGCCGGCGCGACGGCCGATGCCTTCACGCTGTTCGAGCGCTTCGAGGCCAAGCTCGAGAAACACCAGGGCCACCTGGTGCGCGCGGCGGTGGACCTGACCCGCGACTGGCGCACCGACCGCGTGCTGCGCCGCCTGGAGGCGATGCTGGCGGTGGCCGACCGCACGGCGTCGCTGATCATCACCGGCAACGGCGACGTGCTGGAGCCCGAGCAGGGCATCGTCGCCATCGGCAGCGGCGGCGCCTATGCGCAGGCGGCGGCGAAGGCGCTGCTCAACCACAGCGAGCTGAGCGCGGTGGACATCGTCAAGCAGTCGCTGGTGATCGCCGGCGAGATCTGCATCTACACCAACGGCAACCACACGATCGAGACGCTGGACTGACCGGCGCCGGAGCACACGAATGAGCAGCAGCATGACCCCGCAGGAGATCGTCTCCGAACTCGACCGGCACATCGTCGGCCAGGCCGATGCCAAGCGCGCCGTCGCGATCGCGTTGCGCAACCGCTGGCGGCGCCAGCAGGTCGACGAGAAGCTGCGTGGCGAGATCACGCCGAAGAACATCCTCATGATCGGCCCTACCGGCGTGGGCAAGACCGAGATCGCGCGCCGTCTGGCCAAGCTGGCCGACGCGCCCTTCATCAAGGTCGAGGCGACCAAGTTCACCGAGGTGGGCTACGTCGGCAAGGACGTGGACAGCATCGTGCGCGATCTGGTCGACATCGCCGTCAAGCAGGAGCGCGAGCGCCAGATGCGCTTCCAGCGGGCGCGGGCCGAGGACGCGGCCGAGGAGCGCATCCTCGACGCGCTGGTGCCGCCGCCGCGCTCGTCGACCGGCTTCGCGCCGGCGGCGGACAGCGCCGGCGGCGACAACACCGCCCGGCAGGTGATGCGCAAGCGGCTGCGCGAGGGCTCGATGGACGACAAGGAGATCGAGATCGAGCTGGCCGAGGCACGGCCGTCGATGGAGATCGTCGGCCCGCAGGGCATGGAAGAGATGGCGGAGCAGCTCAAGGGGCTGTTCTCGCAGATGGGCCAGGAGCGCCGCAAGGCGCGCAAGCTCAAGATCGCCGAGGCGATGAAGCTGCTGGTCGAGGAAGAAGCCGCCAAGCTGGTCAACGAGGACGAGATCAAGACCGCGGCGCTGGCGCATGCGCAGGACAACGGCATCGTCTTCATCGACGAGATCGACAAGGTGGCGACCCGTGCCGAGCACAGCGGGGGTGCGGACGTGTCGCGCCAGGGCGTGCAGCGCGACCTGCTGCCGCTGGTGGAGGGCACGACGGTCAACACCAAGTACGGGATGGTGAAGACCGACCACATCCTGTTCATCGCCTCGGGCGCCTTCCACCTGAGCAAGCCCAGCGACCTGATTCCCGAGCTGCAGGGCCGCTTCCCGATCCGGGTGGAGCTGAAGTCGCTGTCGGTGGAGGACTTCGAGGCCATCCTGTCGAGCACGCATGCGAGCCTGGTCAAGCAGTACCAGGCGCTGCTGGCGACGGAAGGGCTGACGCTGGAGCTGAGCGCGGACGGCATCCGCCGTCTGGCGCAGATCGCGTTCGAGGTCAACGAGCGCACCGAGAACATCGGCGCGCGACGCCTGGCGACGGTGCTGGAGCGACTGCTGGACGACATCAGCTTCGATGCGCACAAGCACGCCGGCCAGACCGTCACGATCGCCGGCGCGCAGGTCGACGAGAAGCTCGGCGCGCTGGCGCAGAACGAGGACCTGAGCCGGTTCATCCTGTAAAGGCGGCGTGCGGCGGGGTCAGAATGCGCCCATGAGCACTACCACGACCGACCTCTCCGTCATCCCCGCCCCCGCGCGCGCCGAGATCCAGTCGCGGCTGCGCCGCGCCGAAACCGAGCACGAGGTGCGCGTGCTGCTGGCCGTCGAGTCCGGCAGCCGCGCCTGGGGTTTCGCTTCGCCCGACAGCGACTTCGACGCCCGCTTCATTTACGTCAACCGCATGGACTGGTACCTGTCCATCGGCCTCGAGGAACAGCGCGACGTCATCGAGTACCCGATCGTCGACGAGATGGACATCAACGGCTGGGACCTGCGCAAGGCGCTGCGGCTGTTCCGCGGCTCCAACCCGGGCTTCGTCGAATGGATCCAGTCGCCGATCGTCTACGAAAGCCGCGGCCGCTTCCACGCGCGGGCGCTGGAATTGCTGCCGGTCGTGTACTCGATCGTGCGCGGCATCCATCACTACCGCAGCATGGCGAAGACCAACTTCCGTGGTTATCTGCAGGCCGAGCAGGTCCCGTTGAAGAAGTACTTCTACGTGCTGCGTCCGTTGTTGGCGGTCCGATGGCTGGAACGCCATCAGCGTCCAGCACCCATCGAGTTCCACCGCCTGCTCGACACTATCCGGGAAGAACCGGGGCTGCCCGAAGCCATCGACGACCTGCTCGAACTGAAGCGCAACACCGGGGAGCTCGGGCTCTCAGGCCAAGTCGTCCCGATCCAGCGCTTCATCGAGCGGGAGCTCGACCGCATCGAGGGTCTGGAACTGCCCGCCAAGGATCGGCCGGAGGTCGAGCCGCTGCTGTCCGAGTTGTTCAGAGACGTGCTGCGGGAAAGCTGGGCGGGCTGACGGCCCCCTGCGAGACCGGACCGCTGCCGTGCACTGCACGGCAAGCTCACCGAGCGCTCACACCGGGCTCATCCTGAGCACCGCGCCGATGGCGAGACTGGCCGCTTTCCACCAGGAAAGGAACCCGTCCGCCATGAATCGCCTGCTCATTTCCGTCCTCCTGGGTCTGCTGGTCTGGAACGTCTCGACGGCCCTGCTCATCGACCTTTACGTCCCCTCCCCCTGCGACGCCAGCGGCCGCTGCGACGGCGACATGATCTTCACCCTCAAGGTGGTCGGCCTGTGGCTGGGCATGTTCTGGCTGAGTTCCGTCGGCGTGCTGCTCTACAACGTCGCGCGATGGCAGCGCGACTGGCGCCTGCATCACCAGGGTGCCCGATGACCGGCGAGCGCCGGCCCCGTCCCGGTCGAAATCCGCCGCCCTGGATCGTCGTCTCCACGGAGCCATCCCGCTTCAAGGAGACACACCATGACCGATGACCCGATCCATGCCTTCCTGGGCGACTACGCGGCCGCCGTCCTCGAGCGCGACCTGGCGCGCTTCCTGGACCTCTATGCGCAGGACGTCCAGGTCTTCGACAGCTGGGACCGCTGGCACTACGCCGGCCGCGAGGACTGGGGCGGCATGATCGCCGCCTGGTTCGACGGCATCCGCGACGTGCGCGTGCGGGTCACCGCGACGGAGGTGACGACCTGGTGCGACACCCAGGTCGCCGGCGGCGTGGCGACGCTGGCGTTCACCGCGCTCGATGCCGGCGGCGAGGCGCTGCGCGCGATCGAGAACCGGCTGACCGTGCTGATGCGACGCGAGCAGGATCGATGGCGCGTCGTCCACCAGCACAGCTCCGTGCCCGTCGACTTCCAGAGCCGGCAGGTCGTCGCGCGATAAGCTCACGTTCCCGTCGCCCCTCATCGCAGCGCCCATGCCGAGCACCCTCATCGAAATCCGCCGTGCCTGTTCCCCCGAGCAGGAAACCCAGTTGATCGAAGCGGTGCAGGCCGCGCTGGTCGAGGGCTTCAAGATCCCGGCGGAAGACCGCTGCGTGCGCCTGATCGCCTACGAGCCGCATCGCTTCATCCATCCGCCGCGGCTCTCGCGGCCCGAGTACTACACGCTGGTCACGGTGACGGCCTTCTCGGGCCGCACGATCAAGGCCAAGCGTCGCCTCTACCTCGCGATCGTCGACCGCCTCGGCGAGCTCGACGTCCCCGCCGACCACGTCAAGATCATCCTCAACGAGGTGGAGCGCGAGAACTGGGGCCTGCGCGGCGGCCAGCCGGGCTCGGAGATCGACCTCGGGTTCAAGGTCGACGTGTAAACGCGTCGGGCGCGGCCGACGCACCCCGAGCGCCGAGCCGTGCCGCCTAGAGCGCCAGGCGATGGGCCTGCAGTGCGAGCAGCCCGTCGAAGATCAGCGAGTCGATCAACTCGTGCGGGATGTCCAGCGCCGGCGAGACCTTCCAGCCCGCGCCACCGGTCATCAGGGTGACCGGCTCCTGCCCGCAGCGCTTGACGATGTGACGGTGCATGCGCTCGATGGCGCCGGTGATCGCGTAGTTGCCGCCGCTGGTGAGCGCATCCGAGGTGTTGGTGGGGAACTCGCGCACCTCGCCGGTCGGCACGCGCAGGCCGGCGGTGCCGCCTTCCAGCGAGCGCAGCATGATCCCGTGCCCAGGCAGGATCAGCCCGCCCAGGAATCGACCATCCGCGTCGAGCGCGTCCACGGTCACCGCGGTGCCCACCATCACCACCAGCGCGGGTCGCGGCGTCTGCCCGCGCATGCGCGCCAGCACGTGGTGCCGCGCGCCGATCAGCGCGACGAAGCGATCCGCGCCCAGGCGGCCCGGGTGGTCATAGCCGTTGATCACGCCGCCCGCCTGCGCCGACGAGGCCACCCAGCGCGCTTCGATGTCCCACAGCTCCATCTGCTCCTCGACGCGGTGCCGCATCGCGTCGCCAGCCACGTTGCTGCCGAGCATGCTGCCCGGCGTCGCCGGCAGCCGGGCCCAGTCGTGCTCGGCCAGCTTCTCGATGTTCTCCAGGAACTGCGCACCGTGCGCCAGCATCGGGCTGCCCGGCTGGGGGCTCGCGTAGAGCGCCCACTTGAGGCGTGTGTTGCCGATGTCGATGGCCAGGAAGCTCATGGGCGTGGCGGGACCTTCTGTGGAGTTCTGCGGGATCGGGCGGCCGGCGCGGATCAGGGCGGCAGGTTAGCAGTGTTTGTCCTCAAGCCGGTGCCCCCTTCGGCCGATTTAGGATGGGATGCAGGTCGACTGCACCATCCCGGGGCAGCCCCCGACCCAACACAAGGCGCCAGACCGATGAAGTTCTCGATCGCCACGCGACTCTGGATTCCCGTTGCCGTCATGTCCGTCATGACGGTGGTGATGTCGCTGGGGGCGGCCTCGCGCACCCGCAGCCTGCTCGAGGTCGCGCAGGCGACCCAGGAGAAACAGCAGCAACGCTTCGAGCTGGCGCTGCGCTGGCGCGGCCTCACCGAGGCCAACGCGAGCCGTGTGCAGGCCGGGCTGGCGGCCAACGACAACGCCGTCGCCGATGCGATGAAGGGCGACATCGCCAAGACCACCGAGACGATCAACGAGATCCAGAAGCAGCTCGAGGCCCTGGCCGAGGGCGACGACGACAAGGCCGCGATGGCGCGGATCGCCGAACGGCGCCAGGCCTACATCGCCACGCGCAACGAGGCGAACAAGCTCAAGGCCGGCGGCGATGTGAACGGCGCGCACCAGGCGCTGCGGCAGAAGGTCGTGCCCGCCATCGAGCAGTACCTGGTCGCGCAGCAGGACTTCGTCACGCTGCAGCAGCGGCGCTCGGCGGCGCTGCGGGACGCGGCGGGGGCCGAGCGCATGCGCACCGTGTGGGGCGTGGCGGCGCTGATGACGCTGATCGTGGGCCTGCTGGCCCTGGCCACCGCCTACTTCGTGCGCACGATCTCGGCGCCGCTGAAGTCGTTGATGGTCGAGGCCGAACGCATCGGCGAGGGCGACCTGTTCCATGTCGACCGCGACTACAGCCGCGACGAGATCGGCGACGTGCAGCGCGCGCTGGCGGCGATGAAGAGCTCGCTGCGCAAGGTGATCCGCGAGGTGCGAGCCAGCGCCGACGGCATGCAGACGGCGAGCCAGGAGATCGCCAGCGGCAACCAGGACCTGAGCCACCGCACCGAGCAGACGGCCTCCAACCTGCAGCACGCGGCGTCCTCGCTGGCGCAGCTGACCGGCACGGTGCAGCAGAGCGCCGACAGCGCGCGCACCGCCAACCAGCTGGCCGGCAGCGCGGCCGAGGTCGCCGAGCGCGGCGGCACGGTGGTCGGCGAAGTGGTGGGCACGATGGCGCAGATCGATGCTTCGGCCAAGAAGATCAACGACATCATCGGCACCATCGACGGCATCGCCTTCCAGACCAACATCCTGGCGCTGAACGCCGCGGTGGAAGCGGCGCGCGCCGGCGAGCACGGCAAGGGTTTCGCAGTGGTGGCCTCGGAGGTCCGGGCGCTGGCGCAGCGCAGCGCGGGCGCGGCGCGCGAGATCAAGGCGCTGATCGGCGACAGCGTGGCCAAGGTCGAGGCCGGCTCGCAGCTGGTGCGCGATGCCGGCGCCACGATGACGGAGATCGTCGCCAGCGTGCAGCGGGTGTCCGACATCATTGGCGAGATCAGCGCGAGCACCGTCGAGCAGAGCCAGGGTATCGGCAATGTCAACGGCTCGGTGGCGCAGCTGGACCAGATGACGCAGCAGAACGCCGCCCTGGTCGAGGAGTCCGCCGCCGCGGCCGAGTCGCTCAGCGACCAGGCGCGCAAGCTCACGGCGCTGGTCGGGCACTTCAAGGTCAGCGATCCCAAGCCGGGGTCGGTCGACGCGGTAGGCGTGACATCGCCACCAGCTCCGACGCGGACATCGCCGCCGACGCCGAAGCCGGCAGTCGCCGCCTCGATGGCGAAGCCGACGACCACACGGCCGGTGGCAGCCAAGCCCGCGGCCACGCGCCCCTCGCCGCCCAAGGCGCCTGCCGCCTCGGTCGCCAAGGCAAGACCCGCCCCCGCGGCGCCGTCCACGCCCAGGCAGGCGCCGGCAGCGGCTCCCGGCCCGAGCGCCACGTCCGCGCCCGGCGACGACTGGGAGACGTTCTGATCCAGCTCAACGGCCTTGGTGATCGAGGCCGTTTTCCGTCGCGGTTCGAAGAGCGCCAGCGGTCATGAACGTAGGCTGACTGCCCATTACTCTCCGACCGGCCGCCACGAAGAACGGGACGAACTCATGAGCATTCCACGCAGCAGGCTGAACCAGGTCGATTTCACGGACATCGCGACCGGGCGCCGCCTTGATCCGGTGCATCCGGGCAGCATCCTCCTGTCGGAGTTCATCGAGCCGCTCGGACTGACCCGGTATCGCGTCGCCAAGGCCATCGGCGTGCAGCAGCGACGCATCGACGAGATCTGCGCCGGGGTGCGATCGATCTCCGCCGACACCGCCGTTCGACTGGGCCTGGCCTTTGGCGTCGACCCCCGGTTCTGGCTCAACCTGCAGACGCAATATGACATCGAGGTCATCCTGCAGACGCACGGCGACCAGCTGGTAGAGGACATCGACGCGCTGGCCGTTTGATCACGCCATGCGCGACACCCCCGCTCTTCGCCCCTGGCAGGTCTCCGCCGGCGGCATCGCCGGCCTGATCCTGAGCATCGGCCTGGCGCGCTTCGCCTACACGCCGCTGCTGCCGCTGATGCAGCAGCAGGCCGGCCTGAGCGACGCGATGGGCGGCACGCTCGCGGCCGTCAACTACGCCGGCTACATGAGCGGCGCGGTGATCGCCGCGCTGATCGACGACCCGCGCTGGCGCTCGCGGCTCTACCTCTGGGGCATGGTGCTGGGCCTGCTCGCCACCGCGCTGATGCCGCTCGCGCCCAGCCTGCCGCTGTGGGCGCTGTCGCGCTACCTCGGCGGGCTCAGCGGCGCCGCCGGCATGCTGCTCGGCTCCGGCCTCGTGCTCGGCTTCCTCATGCGCGCCGGCAAGCGACCGGAACTCGGCGTCCACTTCCTCGGGCTCGGCCTGGGCATCGTCGTCTCCGCCCTCGGCGCGATGGCGATGGACCGCCTCGCGCTCGACTGGGCCGGCCACTGGTGGGGCTTCGTCGTCGTCGGCCTGCCGCTGCTCGCGCTGACGGCATGGTGGCGCCCGCCGGTGCCGCCGCCCGTCGCCGCGACGAGCACCGCCGCCGCCCCCGATCCACGATGGATGCGCTGGATGATCGCCGGCTACTTCTGCGCCGGCTGGGGCTTCGTCATCAGCGCCACCTTCACCGTCGCGATCGTCGAGCGCCAACCGCTGCTGCACGGCCAGGGCCCCTGGGCCTGGCTGCTGGTGGGCCTGGCGGCCACGCCGGCCGTGTTCCTCTGGGACCGCGTCGCGCGCCGCCTCGGCGATCTCAACGCGCTGCTCGCCGCCTTCGCGCTGCAGATCGTCTCCGTCGTGCTGCCGGCGCTCTCCGGCAGCCTCGCCGCCGCGTTGATCGGCGCGCTGCTCTACGGCGCGACCTTCATCGGCCTGGTCAGCCTCACGCTCGCGCTCGTCGGCCGGCGGTCGCCCGGCAATCCGGGCAAGGCGATGGCGCGCCTCACGCTCAGCTATGGCGTCGCGCAGGTCACGGCGCCCGCGCTCGCCGGCGCGATGGCGCAGGCCAGCGGCAGCTACCTCGCCTCGCTCTGGCTGACCGCGGCGGTGCTCACCGTCGGCATGGGGATCATGGGACGCCTGCGCGCGCTGGAGCGGCGCAACCCGGCCTGACGCGCCACGGCGTCGCGGCGGCGCTCCTCTGCGCCTCGCTCAGGCCGCGCGGAACGTCGCCAGCGGCTCGCCGACACGGCCGGCATCGGCGTCGCCGCCCGCACCGGCACCCGTCAATCCGGCGTCCTCGCGCCATTGCGGCGACAAGGCGACCACCTCGCCGATCACGAGCAGCGCCGGACTGGGCAAGCCCTCGCGCTCGATCGCGGCCGGCAGCTCCGCCAGCGTCGTGAAGCATTCGCGCTGCCGCGGCGTGTGCGCCGCGCTGACGATCACGGCCGGCGTGCCCGGAGACAGACCGCCGTCCTGCAAGGCCTGCGCGATCGCCGCCGCGCGCGCCAGGCCCATGTAGACCACCAGCGTCAGCCGGCTCTTCGCCAGCGCCGCCCAATCGGGCGCGATGCCGTGCTCGCCGTTGTGCCCGGTCACGAAGGCCACGCCTGGCGTGCAGCGGCGGTCCGTGACCGGCACGCCCACCGACGCCGGCGCCGCCAGCCCGGCCGACAGGCCGTTGATCACCTCGACCTCGATGCCGGCCTCGCGCAGCGCATCGACCTCCTCGCCGCCACGACCGAACACGAACGGATCGCCGCCCTTCAGGCGCACGACACGCGCACCCGCCCGGGCCTCGCGGATCATCAGTTCATGGATGAAGCGCTGCTCCGTCGACACGCAGCCGCCGCGCTTGCCCACGCGCAGCACCCGCGCCGTCGGTGGCAGGCAGGCGAGCACGCGCGCGTCGACCAGGTCGTCGGTCAGCACCACCTCGGCCTGCTGAAGCCGCTTCATCGCCTTGACGGTGAGCAGCTCCGGATCGCCCGGTCCCGCGCCGACGAGGGACACGCTCGGCGTGCCGGCGGACATGCTGGCGGATGAGCTGGCGTTGGCGCTGGCATCGAGGGAGGTCATGTCGCTTCCTTCACTGCATTCGAAACCGGAGACCCTGGCACGACGGTCTGCACCATGCGGCGCAGCGCCGGCAGGCAGGAGCCGCACTGCGTGCCACAGCGCAATGCGCCTTGCAGCGCCGCCAGGCGCGCCTGCGGCGCGTCGTCGGGCAACCGCTGCAGGCAGGCGGTGATCGCGTCCTCGCGGACATTGAAGCAATTGCAGACTTGCGGGCTGACCGGCACGGCGGGCCCGTCCGCATCCGGCGCCAGCAGGCGGCGGCCGAAGGGGGCGACCGGCACGCGCTCGCTCCACAGCGCGTCGAGCCATGCCCCCTCACTGCCCTCGCCGACGCGCAACAGCGCCTGCAGACGCGCTTCGGCGCCTTCGCCATCCAGCCGCAAGGAGCGGCTGCGGCCGCGCCGTCCGTCGGCATACCGCAGCACGCCGACGCCGTTGAGCTGCAGCACCGTCGACAAGGCCTGCACCACCGGCGCGGGCGGCGGCTCGGCAAAGGCCAGCTCCAGGCTCCAGCCCTCCAGCCCGTCCTGCGCGGGGCCGGGCAGGCAGCAGGCGTACTCGGCCTGGTCCATCAGCACCCGCAGCTGGCTGCGCAGCGCGGCGGCCTGGCCCGGCTTCACCCAGGCCGCGCCGAACACGCGCCAGGGCAGCGCCACCGCCTCCACCGAGACGGCCGCGAACTTCAGCTCGGGCTGCCGCGCATCCGGACAGAACGCCGATTGCGTCAGCGCATTGATGCCCAGTTGGCCGCGCCCGCCGAGGAACTCGCTGCCCCAGTGCATCGGCAACCAGGCCTGCTGCGGGCCGACGCCCTCGTCCGCGCGCAGCGGCACGATCAGCGGTCCGCGGCGCGACTGCACGCGCACCAGCGCGCCGGCCGTCAACCCGCGGCGCGCGATGTCCTGCGGATGCATCGACAGCGCGGGCGCCGGCTCGCCGGCGAAGAGCCGCGCAACGGTGCCGCTGCGGCTCATGCCGTGCCACTGGTCGCGCAGCCGCCCGGTGCTCAGCGCCAGCGGGAATTTCGGATCCTGCATTTCGGCCGTCGGCTTGAAGGGCTTCGCGATGAAACGCGCCCGGCCGTCGGCATGCGCGAAGCGGCGATCCTCGTAGAGCCGGGCCTGCGCGGCCTCGGCGCCGGCCGGCCATGGCCACTGCCGCGGAGCCTCCTCCAGCATCGCGTAGCTCAGCCCGCCGATGTCCAGGTCGCGCCCGCGCGTGGCTTCACGATGCTCGATCCACGGCTGCTCCGGCGTCTCCCAGTCGAAGAGGCTGGGCCGACCCGGACGCAGGACCGTCTCCATGCGCTGCGCGACGTCGCGCACGATGCGCCAGTCGGCGCGCGATTCGCCGGCCGGCGACAGCGCGGCGCGCACGCGGCTGATGCGTCGTTCGCTGTTGGTGACGGTGCCGTCCTTCTCGGCCCAGGTGGCGGCCGGCAGCACCACATCGGCGAAGGCCGCCGTCGCCGTGCCGGAAAAGGCTTCCTGCAGGATGACCAGCTCACAGCGCTCGAGCGCCGCGCGCACCAGCGCCTGGTCGGGCATGGACTGCGCCGGATTCGTGCAGGCGATCCACAGCGCCTTGACCTCGCCGCGGGCGGCGGCCTGGAACAGTTCCACCGCCGTCTTGCCCGGCTGGTCGGGCATCGCGTCGACGCCCCACAGCGCAGCCACTTCATCGCGATGCGCGGCGTTGCCTGGATCGCGGTGACCGGGCAGCAGCGTCGCCATGCCGCCGCTCTCGCGCCCGCCCATCGCGTTGGGCTGGCCGGTGAGCGAGAACGGCCCCGCCCCGGCGCGGCCGACCTGGCCCGTCGCGAGGTGCAGGTTGATCAGCGCCGTGTTCTTCGCCGCGCCACTGCTGCTCTGGTTCAGGCCCATGCAGTACAGCGACAGCGTCGACGGCGACTGCGCGAACCACTGCGCCGCCTGCAGGATCTGCGCTTCCTTGAGGCCGGTGAGCCGCGCCGATTCGCTCGGCGTCATCGTGCGCACCAGCGCCTTCAGTTCCGCGAAGCCGGCGGTGTGCCGCTCGATGAAGTCCGCGTCGATCCAGCCCTCCCAGATCGCCGCGTGCAGCATGCCGTGGAACAGCGCGATGTCGCTGCCCGGCTTGATCGCGAGGTGCAGGTCGGCGAACTCGGCCGTCTCGGTGCGGCGCGGGTCCACCACGATGATCTTCATCTGCGGCCGCGCCGCGCGGGCGGCCTCGATGCGGCGGAACAGGATGGGATGCGCCCACGCGGTGTTGGAGCCGGCGATGAACAGGCAGTCGGCCCGCTCCAGGTCCTCGTAGCAGGTGGGCGGCGCGTCGGCGCCCAGCGACTGCTTGTAGCCGACCACCGCCGAGCTCATGCACAGCCGCGAGTTGCTGTCGATGTTGTTGGTGCCGACCAGGCCCCGCGCCAGCTTGTTGAACGCGTGGTAGTCCTCGGTCAGCAGCTGGCCCGAGATGTAGAAGCCGATGGCATCGGGCCCATGCTCCGCGCGGATCGCCAGCAGCTGCTCGGCGATGCGGCGCGTGGTCGTGTCCCAGTCCTGCGGCTCGAGCGCATCGTCGCGCGTGGGCCGCCAGGCCGGCTGCAGCAGGCGCTGCTGCTGGCGCACCAGCGGCGTCGCGGTCAGGTGCAGCGTCGAGCCCTTGGTGCACAGCCGGCCGAAGTTGGCCGGGTGGTCGGGATCACCGCGCACGCCGACGACGCGCGTCGCATCGCCCTCGCCCGCCGTGTCGATCAGCACGCCGCAGCCGACGCCGCAGTACGGGCAGGTCGAGCGCGTGCTGCGCGCGCCCTCGGCCGGCGCGTCCGTGGACGCGGCGGGCTCGCGATCCTGGGGCACCCGGGCGTTCATCGGCCGGTGCCGTTCAGCAGGCCACGCGGGTGCAGGGACCGGCCATGACCGGCGGCAGGTCGATGCCCACCGTGTCCAGTTCCTGCCGGTCCAGCAGCACGACGCCGTCCTCGACCTTGACCTGGAACACCGGCGTGCGACCTTCATCCGGCTCGCGCGCGCAGCCGTTCTCCAGCGCGATGGTCCAGTTGTGCAGCGGACAGGCGACGGCATTGCCGAAGACGATGCCCTGGCTCAGCGGCCCGGCCTTGTGGGGGCAGCGGTCGAGCAGCGCATGGATGCGGTCGTCGGCGGTGCGGAACAGCGCCACCTGCGGGCCCCTGGCGCGGGCGACGCGGCGCGAGCCCAGCACGGGAATGTCGGTGACGGCGCACACGGAGATCCAGTCGGTCATGGCGGGGCCTCTTGATCAGAAGGGGCCGCGCAGCGGCGCGGCGGGAACGGGTTTGGCGCCGGCACCGGCGGACCCGGCGGACGTCGCGCCGGCCGGGACGGCGACGCTGGCCACCGGCTCGAACTGGCGCACGTCGACTTGGGCCTTGGCGAACTCGAACCACGGATCGGGCTCACCGTCGAGCGCGTACTGCAGCTCGGCCCACAGCGCCTTGCGGCCCTCGTGGTCCTCGAGGATGCGCTGCTTCACATGGTCCAGCCCGACGCGGCTGACGTAGTGCACGGTGCGCTCGAGGTACCAGCCCTCCTTGCGGTAGAGCTGCATGAAGGCGCCGGTGTACTCCATCACCTCCTCGGCGGTCTTGAGCTTGACCAGGAAGTGCGCGACCTCGGTCTTGATGCCGCCATTGCCGGCGATGTACATCTCCCAGCCGGAGTCGACGCCGATGATGCCGACGTCCTTGATGCCGGCCTCGGCGCAGTTGCGCGGGCAGCCGCTGACGGCGAACTTGACCTTGTGCGGCGCGTACATGCGCCACATCGCGCGCTCCAGGTCCTTGCCCATCTGCGTGCTGTCCTGCGTGCCCATGCGGCACCACTCGGAGCCGACGCAGGTCTTCACCGTGCGCAGCGCCTTCGCGTAGGCGTGACCGCTCGGCATGCCGATGTCCTTCCAGACGTCGACCAGATCCTCCTTGCGCACGCCCAGCAGGTCGATGCGCTGGCCGCCGGTCACCTTGACGGTGGGGATCTTGTATTTGTCGACGGCATCGGCGATGCGGCGCAGCTCATCGGCGCTTGTCTCCCCGCCCCACATGCGCGGGATCACCGAGTAGGTGCCGTCCTTCTGGATGTTGGCGTGGCTGCGCTCGTTGATGAAGCGCGATTGCGGATCGTCCACGGCCTCCTTGGGCCACGACGAGATCAGGTAGTAGTTGAGCGCCGGACGGCAGGTCGCGCAGCCATTGGGCGTCTTCCAGTTGAGCCGTTCATAGACCTGGTCCAGCGTGACGAGGTGCTCCTTGAAGATGGCGTCGCGCACCTCCTGGTGGCTCAGCTCGGTGCAGCCGCAGACGGCCTTCTTCTTCGGCGTGGCCGAGTAGTCGCCGCCGGCGGTGAACATCAGCAGCTGCTCGACCAGGCCGGTGCAGGAGCCGCAGCTCGCGCTGGCCTTGGTGTGCTTGCGCACCTCCTCCAGCGTGAACAGGCCCTTCTCCTTGATCGCCTTGCACACGGCGCCCTTGGTCACGCCGTTGCAGCCGCAGACCTCGTCGCTGTCGGCCATCGCGGCGGCCTTGTTGTGGCCCTGGTGGCCGACGTCGCCGATGTTGCTCTCGCCGAACATCAGCTTGTCCCGGATGTCGCCGATCTTGCGGCCCTCGCGCAGCAGCTTGAAGTACCAGCTGCCGTCGACGGTGTCGCCGTACAGGCAGGCGCCGACCAGCTGGTCGTTCTTGATCACGAGCTTCTTGTAGACGCCGGCGAAGGGGTCGCTCATCACGATCTCCTCGGTGCCGTCGCCGCCCATGAAGTCGCCGGCCGAGAACAGGTCGATGCCGGTCACCTTCAGCTTGGTGCTGGTCTGGCTGCCGAGGTAGCGGCCGATGCCGAACTGCGCCAGGTGGTTCGCGCAGACCTTGCCCTGCTCGAACAGCGGCGCCACCAGGCCGTAGGCGATGCCGCGGTGCGCGGCGCACTCGCCGACGGCGTAGATGCGGGGATCGGTCACCGTCTGCAGCGTGTCGGTGACGACGATGCCGCGGTGGCAGTGCAGGCCGGCGCTTTCGGCCAGCGCGGTGTTGGGGCGGATGCCGGCGGCCATCACGACGAGGTCGGCGGGAATCTCCTCGCCATCCTTGAAGCGCACGGCCATCACGCGGCCGTCCTTGTCGCCGATCAGCGCTTCGGTCTGCGCGCCCATGCGGAAGCGCAGGCCGCGCTCCTGCAGCGACTTGCGCAGCAGGTCGCCGGCCTGGTCGTCGAGCTGGCGCTCCATCAGCCAGTCGCCGATGTGCACGACGGTGACCTGCATGCCGCGCAGCATCAGGCCGTTCGCCGCTTCCAGGCCCAGCAGGCCGCCGCCGATGACGACGGCGTGCTGGTACCTGGTGGCCGCCTCGATCATCGTGTTGGTGTCGGTGATGTCGCGGTAGCCGATCACGCCGTCCAGGTCCTTGCCGGGCACCGGCAGGATGAAGGGGTTGGAGCCGGTGGCGATCAGCAGCCGGTCGTAGTCGGCCTCGGTGCCGTCGGCCGCGATCACCTTGCGCTTGATGCGATCGATCTGCGTGACCGTCTTGCCCAGGTGCAGCGTGATGCCGTTCTCCTCGTACCAGGAGAGCGGGTTCAGGATGATCTCGTCCAGCGTCTGCTCACCGGCGAGCACCGGGCTGAGCAGGATGCGGTTGTAGTTCGGATGCGACTCGGCGCCGAACACGGTGATGTCGTACAGATCGGGCGAGATCTTCAGCAGCTCTTCCAGGGTGCGGACGCCCGCCATGCCGTTGCCCACCATCACCAGCTTCATCTTTTTCATGCGGCACACTCCAAACGGATTCGGGCGATGACGGCAGAATCGCCGCCACCATGAGTTTTGACATCGCCATCGGCCTGGCCAGCGACCGCGGCCCGCGGGAACGCAACGAGGACTTCGCCGCCGTGCAGCGGCCCCAGGACGCGCGCGAGGCCGCCAAGGGCTGGATCGTGGCGCTGGCCGACGGCGTCTCCGGACAGCCCGGTCATCCTGGCGAAGGCGGCGGCCGCATGGCGGCGCAGACCACCGTCGGCGCGCTGGTGCGCGACTACCACGCCACGCCGCGCCACTGGGACACCACCGTCGCGCTGGACCGGCTGATCGCCGCGCAGAACGGCTGGCTGGCCCATCACAACCGGCGCGGCGAGCGCTCGGCGCTGACGACGCTCAGCGCCGTCGTGCTGCAGGGCGGTGGCTACACGGTGGCCCATGTCGGCGACAGCCGCGTCTGGCTGATCCGCGAGGGCCAGGCCACGCAGCTGACGCAGGACCACGCCATCGACCAGAGCGACTTCGCCCGGCTCACCCGCGCGATCGGCCTCGATGACACGGTGCGCGTCGACTACGCGCAAGGCGACCTGCGCGCCGGCGACCGGCTGCTGCTCACCAGCGACGGCGTGCACGGCCCGCTGCGGGCGAGCCAGCTCGCCGAACTGGCGATGGGCGAGGACGCCCAGGCCGCGGCCGAGGCGCTGGTCCGCGCCGCGCTCGAGGCGGGCGGACGAGACAACGCGACCGCGCTGCTGGTGCTGGTGCGCGCGCCGGGCACCGCCGATTACGACGACCTGCTGCGCGGCGCGCAGCGCCTGCCCGTCCCGCCGCGCTTGAAGGCGGGTGATCTGCTCGACGGCCTGCGCATCACCGCGCTGGTGGCCGACAACGGCGTGCACCGGCTGTTCCGCGCCCGCCGCGACGAGGACGTCGGCGACCTGCGACCGCTCGCCTTGAAGACGCTCGCCGAGGCCCGCGGCGACGACCCGCAGGAGCGCGCCATGCTCGCGCACGAGGGCTGGGTGACGCGCCGCGTCGGCGACCACCCCGGATTGGTGCGCGGCCACGAGACGCCGGATGCCAGCGCGCTGTACCTGCTGGCCGACTGGCATGACGGCCGCACGCTCGAAGACCTGATGGCCGAGGGCCGACCGGCGCTGGCCGACTTCCTCGCCGCGGCCGGCGAGATCGCCGCCGCGCTGGGCCGGCTGCATCGCGCCGGCATCGTGCATCGCGACATCAAGCCCGGCAACCTGCACTTGGGCGACGACGGCCGCTGGCGCCTGCTGGACCTGGGCGTGGCGCTCTCCGGCCACGAACCCGAGGCGCTGCGCGACCTGCATGCCGGCACGCCCAGCTACATCAATCCCGAGCAATGGGACGATCCGCCGGCGCCCGCGGACGCCGGCAGCGATCTCTTCGCGCTGGGCGTCACGCTGTACCAGTGGCTCACCGGCCGGCTGCCCTACGGCGAGATCGAGCCCTACCAGCGCGGCCGCTACCGGCATGACCCGCGTCCGCCCTCGCGGCTGCGGCCCGACGTGCCGATCTGGCTCGACCGCCTGCTGCTGAAGGCCGTGCATCGCGAGGCCGCGGCCCGCTTCGAAACCGCCGACGAGTTGCTGCTGGCGCTGGAGCGTGGCGCCTCGCGCCCGCTGCCCGCCGCCGGCGGCAGCGCGCTCGCCCGCCGCAACCCGCTCGCAGCCTGGCAACTGGCCTTCGGCCTGTCGGCGCTGCTCAACCTGCTGCTGCTGGTCTGGCTGCTGTTCCTGCCGCGCTGAGCGCGGCGGGGCCGCTTCAACGCGCTTCATACGCCCTCCCGTGGGACGGCGCACGGGCCGCGGCGCCGTGGCTGTCCGCCGCCGGCGCGCGGGCGCGGCCGCCGCGCTCGGCCCAGGTGCGGGTCCAGCGGATCTGCATCACGCGCATCACGCCCAGCATGAGCAGCGACAGCACCGCGAAGATCGCGAAGCCCCAGAAGTAGGTCCCGGCGTATTGCTTGGACAGGCCCATCAGGTTGGGCACCAGGCCGCCGCCGAGCGCGCCGACCTCGCCGATCATCGAGCCCGCCACCGCCGTGGCCGCGGGCCAGCGCAGCGGCACCAGCTGGAACAGCGCGCCGTTGCCGGCGCCCAGCGCGGCGAAACACGCGATCAGCAGCAGCGTCGTGGCCACCAGCGAGCCGCCGGCCAGGCCCACCAGCAGCAGCGTCACCGTCACCGCGACCAGCACCACGGTCAGCGTGTTGACGCCGCCCCAGCGGTCGGAAATCCAGCCGCCCATCACGCGCACCGCGGCACCCATGAACGCCGCCAGCATCGTCAGCTGGCCGGCCTGCACCTTGGAGACGCCGAACTGGTCGTAGTAGTAGGTGGGCAGGAAGGTGATGAGCCCGATGAAGCCGCCGAAGGTGACCGCATAGATCAGGCTGAAGGCCCAGCCGTCCTTCTCGAACAGGCAGGCCATGTGGCTGCGCAGGCCGGCATGGCTGTCGACATCGGGCGGCTCCTTGGCGAAGACGATCATCACGAGCATCGGCACCAGGATCGCGGCGCCGGCGACCGCGTAGACCGTCTGCCAGCCCAGCCACTGCGCCAGCGGCGGGGCCACCAGCACCGACACCGCGGTGCCGACGTTGCCCGCGCCGACCAGGCCCATCGCCAGGCCCTTGTACTTGGGCGGGTACCAGCCCGAGCCCAGCGACAGCGCGACGCCGAAGCTCGCGCCGGCGATGCCCAGCAGCACGCCCATGGCGAGCAGGTCGTCGTAGCCCTTGACCATGAAGAAGCCGTAGCCCATCGCGACGGCGATCAGCGCCATCTCGACCAGCGTCGCGTTCTTGCGGCCGATGTATTGCGACAGCACGCCCAGCGGGAAGCGCATCAGCGCGCCGGCCATGATGGGGATCGACAGCATCAGGCCCTTCTGCGCGGCGGTCAGCTGGTAGGCCTCGCTGATGAAGGGCGCGAGCGCGCCGTTCAGCACCCAGATGCAGCACGAGAACGCGAAGTACAGGAACGCCGCACCGAGGGTCGGGGCGTGACCGGAGCGCAGGAAGGTGCGGAACGCTGCCATGGCGGGGAGGCTCTGGGTGGCTGGAACGAAAAAAGGCCGCGTCGAGCACCGGGCTCGGCGTGGCCTTCTGACGGATGGGGCATCGGGTCGCTCGGCGGCCCGCTGCGAAGACCGCGGGGCCGGAACCCCGCGCGGGTGCGGCGCGTCATTGCGCCACGAGCTTCCCTTCGCAAGTCGCGTGCCAGTTTGCTGCACCGCACCCAGGCCGCCCGCCGCCGACGCGAAGGGCTTATGCTGCGTCGCGCCGAGGACCACCCCGATCCCCGGTGCCCCGACGAGGCGGCCGACGCCGCCTTTCTCCTCTGTCGCGCCCCGCCTGCCGCCCATGTCCGCGTCCCTGCCCGCGCCCGCCTCACGCCCCCTCGATGACGCCGACGACGACGGCGATGCCCTGCCCCGCCGCGTGCTGCTGCTGGGCGGCGAACGCGTCCCGTCCGGCCTGCTGGCCCCGCCGCCGCACTGGATCGTGGCGTCCGTGCACCAGCCCGGACGCGACAGCTTGGTGCGTGCCGCACAAGAACAGGCCGTCGAGGCCTTCGTGCTGCTGGCCGAAGCCGACCAGGTCGACGGCTGGCTCGATGCGATCGAGGCCGCTGGCGAGGCCTTCCGGAGGTCGCCCGCGGTCGATGCGCCGGGCGCGCTGCCCGGGCTGGCCGTCGTGCCCGACGCCCCGGCGCTGCCACCGCCCGTCCAGCAGCGCGCGCTGGCGCTGGGGGTGCAGCTCATCCTGGAGGCGATGCTTCCCGCCGAGGCGCTGCGCCGCCAGCTGCGCTGGGCCGTCTGGCAGGCCGGCCGCTTCGCGGCGGTGCGGGCGCAGCTCGACGACCGCAAGTGGACCGAGCGCGCCAAGGGCCTGCTGATGTCGGCGCGCGACCTGGACGAGGACAGCGCCTTCCGCCTGCTGCGCGAAACCGCCATGCATGCCCACCTGCGACTGGGCGAGGTGGCGCGCTCGGTGGTGCAGTCGGCGCAGCTGGCCGAGGCGGTCAACCTCGCCGGACAGCAGCGCATGCTCAGCCAGCGGCTGGTGAAGCTGATGGCGCAGCGGGCCGCCGGCATCGAAGCCAAGCGGGCGAAGACGCTGCAGGACGAGTCCTGCGCGCGCGTGGCGAGCAACCTGTCGCGGCTGCCGGCGCTGTTGCCCGCGTTGCTGTCGCCGATGTCGCCGCCGATGTCGCCCGCGCCGACCGCCGCGATGTCGCCCTCGATGTCGCCTGCGCCAGGGCCTTCGTCCTCCGCTGCGCCGGAGTCGGTCTCATCGCGGGCCGCGCTGCAGGTCGATCCGGTCATCGACGCCTGGCGGCGCCTGGAGCCGCTGCTCGCCGGCAAGCCGACGGCCGAGGCCCTGCTCGCCGCCGACGCGGCCGCGGAGGACCTTCGCGCGCACTCCGACGCGCTGGCCTCGGCCATCGCGGCCTGCGGCGGCGGGAAGCCGCTGCATGTCGTCAACCTCTGCGGTCGCCAGCGGATGCTGAGCCAGCAGCTGGCCAAGGAAGCGCTGCTGGCGGACCTGCTGCCCAGCCGGAATCCGGCGGTGCTGCTCGACAGCCTGGATCGTTTTGCCGCCGGGCTGGCGGAGCTGGAGAGCTCGCCGCTGTCGAGCGACGCGATCCGCGCGTTGCTGGCGGAGGTCGGCGCCGAGTGGCTGCGACTGATGCGCAGCCTGCGTGACGCCCATGGCCGCGAGGCGGCCGCGGGACTGACCCGCAGCAGCGAGATCCTGCTCGACCGGCTGGATCTGCTCACCGCGCATTACCAGCAGAGCTTGCAGATCATCCTGGGGTGAGGGTCTTCAAGCCACCCGGGCCTCCGTGTGGCGATGCCGCGTGTAGAGGAAGTCGATCACCGCCTTGCGCGCATGCACGTAGACCGGGTCCTCCGCGAGCGCGACGCGATCCCGCGGCCGCGCCAGCCGCACCGGCAGCACCTCGCCGATCGTCGCCGCGGGCCCGTTGGTCATCATCACGATGCGATCCGACAGCAGCACCGCCTCGTCGACATCGTGCGTGACCATCACCACGGTGCTGCGCGTCGCGGCGACGATCTTCAGCAGCTCATCCTGCAGATGCGCCCGCGTCAGCGCATCCAGCGCGCCGAAGGGCTCGTCCATCAGCAGCACCTTGGGCTCCATCGCCAGCGCCCGCGCGATGCCCACCCGCTGCTTCATCCCGCCCGAGATCTCATGCGGCCGCTTGAACATCGCATGCCCCATGCCGACCAGGTACAGCGCTTCCTCCGTCCGCGCCATCAGTCGCGGCCGCAGTTCCCGGCCGCCGAAGACGGACTCGACCGCCAGCAGCACGTTGTCGAAGCAGGTCAGCCACGGCAGCAGCGAATGGTTCTGGAACACCACCGCCCGCTCCGGCCCCGGACCGGCGATCTCGCGGCCATCGCAGAGCAGGCCGCCGCCGGTGGGCCGCAGCAGGCCGGCGATCAGGTTCAGCAGCGTCGACTTGCCGCAGCCCGAATGGCCGATCAGCGTCACGAACTCGCCCTGGGCAATGTCCAGGTCGATGTCGCGCAGCGCGTGGAAGCGTCCCTGGCGGGTCGAGAACACCATGTCGGCCCGCTGCACGCGGATGAAGGGAGTGCTCATCAGGATCTCCTGGTCGCGCTTGATGCGCTCAATCGTCGAAAGAGAAACGCCTGGCCAGCGCCATCAGCGCCCATTCCAGCAGCAGGCCCACGATGCCGATCACGAAGATCGCGATCAGGATGTGCCGCACGTTGAGGTTGTTCCACTCGTCCCAGACCCAGAAGCCGATGCCCACGCCGCCGGTCAGCATCTCCGCCGCGACGATCACCAGCCAGGCCGTGCCCACCGACAGCCGCACGCCGGTCAGCATGTAGGGCAGCACCGCCGGGAACAGGATGCGCGTCACCAGCTTCCACTCCGACAGCCGCAGCACGCGCGCGACGTTCAGATAGTCCTGCGGCACGCGCTGCACGCCCACCGCGGTGTTGACCACCATCGGCCAGATCGAGCAGATGAAGATGGTCCAGATCGCCGCCGGGTTGGCGCTCTTGAACACCAGCAGCCCGATCGGCAGCCAGGCCAGCGGCGACACCGGCTTGAGCAGGCTGATCAGCGGCGACAGCATGCGGCTCGCGAATTCGAAGCGGCCGATGATGAAACCCAGCGGGATGCCCACCGCCGCCGCCAGGCCGAAGCCCAGCCCGACACGCTCCAGCGAGTTCAGGATGTTCCAGCCGATGCCCTGGTCGTTGGGGCCGTTGCGATAGAACGGATCGGCGAACAGCTGGACCGCGGCGTCCCAGGTGGCGCCGGGCGTCGGGAAGGCGCCGCCCTTGAGCGTGGCGACGGTCCAGACGAGCCACAGCAGGCCGAGCCCGAGCACCGGCGGCAGCACGCGCATCCACAGGCTGCGCCAGTCGATGCCGGCGCGCGGCGGGCGCGCGGCCGGCGTGGACGGCGCGACCGGCTCGTTGGCCGCGTCGCGGGCCAGCGGCTTGGGCGGGGCCACCGGGGCGCTCATCGGCTCGGCGGCGTCGGTGGGGGAATGGAAAACGGCACTGACCATGGCGGGCTCCTGCGGGGACCGGATGAGGCGCCGCTCAGGCGCGGACCTTGAAGGCATCGGCGTACTTCGCCGGATCCTTGCCGTCCCAGACGACGCCGTCGAAGAACTTCGCCGACCGCATCGTCTCCTTGGGCACCGACACGCCCAGCGCCGTCGCGGCCTGCCGGTAGAGCTCGACCTGGTTGACCTGGCGGGCCACGCCCAGGTAGTCCGGATGCTCCTTGATCAGGCCCCAGCGCTTGTGCTGCGTGAGGAACCACATGCCGTCGGACAGCCAGGGGAAGTTGACCTGGCCGTCGTTGAAGAACTTCATGTAGTTGGGGTCGTCCCAGGTCCGGCCCAGGCCGTTCTGGTACCGGCCCAGGATGCGCTGGTTGATCGCGTCGACGCTGGTGTTGACGTAGGCCTTGTCGGCGATGGTCTCGGCCATCTTCTGCTTGTTGGACAGGCTCGCGTCGATCCAGCGGCCCGCCTCGAGCACGGCCATGATCACGGCGCGCGCGGTGTTCGGGTACTTCTTCACGAAGTCGCCGGTGGTGCCCAGCACCTTCTCCGGATGGTCCTTCCAGATGTCCTGCGTCGTGGCCGCGGTGATGCCGATGCCATCGATGATGGCGCGATGGTTCCAGGGCTCGCCGACGCAGAAGCCGTCCATGTTGCCCACGCGCATGTTGGCCACCATCTGCGGCGGCGGCACGGTGATCACCTTGGCGTCCTTCATCGGGTTCACGCCCGCGGCGGCCAGCCAGTAGTAGAGCCACATCGCATGCGTGCCGGTCGGGAAGGTCTGCGCGAAGGTGTAGTCGCGCTGCTCCTTCTTCATCGCGCGGGTCAGCGACGCGGCGTCGACCGCGCCCGCCTCGGCGAGCTTCTTCGACAGCGTGATCGCCTGCCCGTTGTTGTTGAGCGTCATCAGCACGGCCATGTCCTTCTTCGGACCCGCCACGCCCAGGTGCACGCCGTAGATCAGGCCGTAGAGGACATGCGCCATGTCGAGCTCGCCGTTGACGAGCTTGTCGCGCACGCCGGCCCAGGAGGCCTCCTTGGTCGGCACGATCTTGATGCCGTACTTCTTGTCGAAGCCCAGCGCGGCGGCCATCACCACCGACGCGCAGTCGGTCAGCGGGATGAAGCCGATGCGGACCTCCTCCTTCTCCGGCTTGTCCGAGCCCGCGGCATAGGCGCCACCGCCCGGCAGCGCGGACAGCCCGCCCAGCGCCGCTCCGGCGGCGAGCAGCTTGCGACGCTCAGCGCTCATCAGACCCTCCTTGGAACCGTGTTGCATTCAAGACCTCCGGGAAAGAAAACAAAAAAGGCGTCGCGATCGACCCGGCGCGGTGCGCGGATGCGATCGGACGCCTTTGTCCGAACCTTGTTGGGGCGGCCCTCACGCCGTTGCGAGGGCTTGCCGATCACTACGCATGAAGCGTGCCAAGGCCGCGCACGCGGCGTGCCCGCGGAAGCGGTTTCGTGGGGCGGCGTGAACGTCGGCCGTCGGCTAACTTCCGTGAAGCCGCCGCGAACGATGCGGCAAGGGAGACCGCCATGCATCCACTACCCCGCAGCGCGCGGCCGCTGGCCGCCGCCGTGCTCGCCATCGGCCTGTCCGGGCAGACCCTGGCGCTGGAGATCACCAGCACCAAGCAGGCCGCGATCTATCGGGACGGGGCGGCCACGCCGGTCGCCGGACCGATCAGCCGCACCGGCACGCTCGCCTCGGGACAGCTGGACTCGGCGAACCTGACGGTCACGGACAACTCGTCGGGTTCGCTGCTGGCCACCGCAACGGGCTGGAGCCAGGGCAGTCGGACAGGCCTGTCCAACTTCGCGTCGGCCAGCGTCTTCCTGAACACCCTCGCGTTCGAACGGTCGGCCTACGTCGAAGTGACCTCCTCGATCTCCTTGACCGACACCTTCGTCATCACCTGCCCGACCTGCGTCAATGGCACCATCGCGTGGGCGGGCCTGGCCGTGGGCGGCAACCTCGGCCAGTACATCTCGACCGGCGGCTTCAGTCCCTGGACCGGCCGGCCCGAAGGCGCCTACCAGACGACGGCGCTGAACTATTCCACCTCCAACGGCGCGTCGAGCACCGGCGTCCCGCCCCCGCCCTGGGGCGAACCGCACCAGGACCAGGCCGGATCCTCGTACACCATGTACGACATCCAGAGCAACGGCAACCACTCCGCTTGGGAGATCCGCGACGACGGCGCCGTGATGTTCCAGTTCGTCTACGGCGAGCCGATCACCTTCGGCCTCCACCTGCACTCGTGGGTGACGGCCGCCGTCCAATCCGGCACGAGCGGCCAGACCGACGCCTGGGCACTCGCGATGTCCAACCAGATCGACAACATCACTTTCGGCGGCGTCTACGTCACCGACCTGGACAACAACCCGGTGGGGAACATCTCCGCGCTGAGCGCCGATGGCTACAACTACGCGCTGGCGGCCGCCGTCGTGCCCGAACCCGGCACGTGGGCGCTGATGCTCGGCGGCTTGGCGGCGCTGGGCGCGCTGGCGCGACGTCGGCGCGGCTGATCACGACCGGCGCCTCGCACGCACCGTCCTGCGGCGCCCATGCGCCGCGGCGGTGCGTTCAGCCCCGCAGCAGCTCGTGCGCATCGATGACCCGCCGAGCGACCTGCGCGATCGGCTCGCCGCGGTCCATGGCGAGCTTGCGCAGCCGCTGGTAGGCCTGGTCCTCGTCCAGGCCCTGCTCGCGCATCAGGATGCCCTTGGCCTTGTCGACAAGCTTGCGCGACGCCAGTTGCGCCTGCGCGTGGCTCAGCTCGGTACGCAGCGCGAGGTCCTGCTCGAAGCGCGCGATGGCGACGTGCAACACCGGCGCCAGGCGCTGCGCCTGAAGGTCCGCGACGACATAGGCGCTGACGCCCGCCTGGATCGCGCGACGCATGGTGCCGCGGTCCTCGTCCTCGGCGAAGACGACCACCGGGCGTGGCATCTTGGCGGACAGCGTGGCGAGGTTCTCCAGCGTGTCGCGCGTCGGCGATTCGGCGTCGACGATCACGACGTCCGGCTGCAAGCGCAGCACGCAGTCGTGGATCAGCGTCGCCTGCTCGATGACGCCGACCACCTCGTGCCCCTGGCGCGCGAGCTCGTCGCGCAGCAGGTCCGCGCGATGCGCGCCGTCATCGATGACGAGCACGCGCAGCCCCGCCGGAGCGGACGGCTCCGGGCTGGCAACGGGGGCTTGCGGCGGCTTCACCGCGGAGACGGCGCAAGTTCCATGCCGAGCGCACGGGCCGGGCGGAATGCGCCGGCGCGGAGCAATCGCCGCGCCTGCCACCGCGCAACCACCGTGCCCGCGGTCCTGTTTGGGAGGGGCCGCGCAATGCGGCGGATCGCCGTACTGTCGCTGCTTGCGGCACCCCCGCCGCAGGGAGAGCGCCATGCGCCACATTTCGCATCGAGTGTCCGCCGAGGTCCTGCTGGTCGCGTTGCTGTCGCTGGGAAGCGCCGCCGCCGGCGCCGCCGAGTTCAAATCCATCGCCACCGCGAGCAGCCAGACCGCGGCGCGCAGCGCCGAGCAGATCGGCGAATGGAAGACCGGCGGCTCGTCCATCTGGTCGGCCGCCGACGCCGTGCTGCTGGACCAGTCGTCCAGCCTCGTGCAGAACGCCGAGGCGCGTTCTTCGGCCACCGCGACCTTCGGCCACCTCACCTTCGTATCGCGCACCGCGACGACGCAGACCTCGGTGTCCGGCGTGCAGCCCGGCACCCGTGCCGAGTCGATGGCCAGCGCGGAGGGGGCCGACAGCTTCGTCATCACCTGCCTCACCTGCGTGGACGGCACCCGCGGGGTCATGAACTTCCGCGTCGTGCTCGAGGGCGACGTCGGCATGAGCCATTCCTCCACCAACTCGACGACGGGGCAGCCCATCCCCGGCCCCGACCGCGAGATGTCCTATTTCTGGAGCGCCAACCTCACGATGCGCGCCTCGGGGGTCGCGGCGGAGTTCCCCGGCCCGGGCTGGGTGTCGCAGTACGGGTACGACTATCTGGCGATGGTCAACGACCGCGTCGTCGCCGGCGGCTCGCGGGAGGGCACCGGGATCTACAACCTGCAACTGGAGTTCGAGTTCGGCCGTCCCATCGAGATGCTGTGGCAGGGCACCGCGATGTCCTCGTCCTTCCTGCATGACAGCGCGGACACGGTCATCGGCGCCCTCACCGCGCAGTCGTACGCCGCCTTCACCAACAGCTTCTACTGGGACGGCATCTCCTCGGTCACCGATGCCGACGGCAACGCCATCAGCGGCTTCACCGCGCTGAACGGCGCCGGCGTCAGCTACGCCCAGTCCTTCGCCGACGTGGTCGTCGCGGTCCCTGAACCGGGCATGGGTGCGCTGACCCTCGGCGGGCTGGCGCTGCTGGCGATGCTGGCCCGACGCCGCCGCGGCTAGCCCCTCACCCTAGGGATTACCCGCCCTTCGCGCCTCGACAAGCGCGGGCTTCTCACGTTTACGTAAACGTCAACCGGCACCTAGAATCGGGCGCCCATGGTCGGTCCCCAGAAGGGATCGACCCACGACAGGCGCCGCGGCGGGACCACCCTCGCCGTCCGCAGGCGACCGCGCCCCCCAGCCGGAGACACACGCATGACCGAGATGTCCGCCGAGTACAAGGCCCTGGCCGAGTACCGCCCCACCCAGAAGGTCCGCTTCGTAACCGCCGCGAGTCTCTTCGACGGCCATGACGCGGCGATCAACATCATGCGGCGCATCCTGCAGAGCATGGGCGCGGAGGTCATCCACCTGGGCCACAACCGCTCGGTGGACGAGGTCGTGACCGCCGCGCTGCAGGAAGACGCGCAGGGCATCGCCGTCAGTTCCTACCAGGGCGGCCACGTCGAATACTTCAAGTACATGGTCGAGCTGCTGCGCCAGCGCGGCGGCGACAGGATCCAGGTCTTCGGCGGCGGCGGCGGCGTGATCGTGCCGGCGGAGATCCGCGACCTGGCCGACCAGGGCGTGCGCATCTTCAGCCCCGAGGACGGCCAGCGCATGGGCCTGCAGGGCATGATCGGCGAGATGGTCATGCGCTGCGACCAGGACCTCAGCGCCGCCGCGCCCGGCGCGATCGCCGCGCTGCAGGGCCATTCCGAAGCCGCCTGGCGCGCGCTCGCGCAGGCGATCACGGCATTGGAGAACGGCCGCGCCGACGCCACGTTCACGCAGTCGCTGCGCGACGCGGCCCGCGACCTGCGCATCCCCGTGCTCGGCATCACCGGCACCGGCGGCGCCGGCAAGTCCTCGCTGACGGATGAACTCATCCGCCGCCTGCGCCTGGACCAGGACGATGCGCTGCGCATCGCCGTCATCTCGATCGATCCCTCGCGCCGCAAGAGCGGCGGCGCGCTGCTCGGCGACCGCATCCGCATGAACGCCATCGCGCCCTGGGCCGCCGGACCGCGCGTGTACATGCGCTCGCTGGCCACGCGTGACTTCGGCTCCGAGATCTCGCAGGCGCTGCCCGACGTGATCGCCGCGGCGAAGGCGGCGGGCTTCGACCTCGTCATCGTCGAGACCTCCGGCATCGGCCAGGGCGACGCGGCCATCGTGCCGCACGTGGACGTGCCGATGTACGTGATGACGCCGGAGTTCGGCGCCGCCAGCCAGCTCGAGAAGATCGACATGCTGGACTTCGCCGAGTTCGTGGCGATCAACAAGTTCGACCGCAAGGGCGCGGCCGACGCCTGGCGCGACGTCGCCAAGCAGGTGCAGCGCAACAAGGAAGCCTGGGGCAAGAAGGCCGAGGACATGCCCGTCTTTGGCACCATGGCCAGCCGCTTCAACGACGACGGCGTCACCGCGCTGTACCAGGCGCTCAAGCCGCGTCTGGCGGAGCTCGGCCTGGGCCTGCGCGACGGCCGCCTGCCGATCGCCGCGACGCGCTTCAGCACGCACCAGACGCCGATCGTGCCGCCGGCGCGCGCGCGTTACCTGGCCGAGATCGGCGACACCGTCCGCGCCTACAAGAAGCGCGCCCGCGCGCAGGCGCGGCTGGCGCGCGAAATCCAGCAGCTCAGCGCCAGCGCCGCGATGCTGGGGCAGTCCGATGCGTCGGCGGACGTGGCGGCGCTCGAGGCGCTGGCCGCCTCGCGGCAGGCCAAGCTCGACGCCGACGCACGCCAGCTGCTGGCGCAGTGGCCCGACATGCAGAAGGCCTACGCCGGCGACGAGTACGTCGTAAAGATCCGCGACAAGGAGATCCGTACCGCGCTGGTGTCGACGTCGCTCTCGGGCACCAAGATCCGCAAGGTCGTGCTGCCGCCGTACGAGGACCAGGGCGAACTGCTCAAGTGGCTGATGCTGGAGA
>Ga0268257_1000707_pt1 | contig 35427 bp, 30 predicted proteins | sample AgamicAtPrz_FD_200249 | JGI IMG/M metagenome (GOLD analysis project Ga0268257, IMG submission 200249) | Agave microbial communities from Guanajuato, Mexico - At.P.rz (v2) (version 3) | ecosystem: Host-associated > Plants > Phyllosphere > Phylloplane/Leaf | place: Guanajuato, Mexico | collected... | reverse complement strand
TGTATCCACCAGGGAGCCGGTGGATACAGGGCTTCAGAACTTATTGATATTCGAAAGATGCCACGATGGCCGAAGAGACATCGCCCGGCATTACCGAACCAGCTTTAGACAACACGCGGGCCTGCAGTTTGAAGGTGGTGCTGCCATTTTCAACCGCCCCCGTCAGCGCGCTGTTGTTACTCACAATGACCTTTGTGGACTGCTGGGAAAGCTCAACGGCAGTGTTGGTTGCCGGCTGCGCCGCCGTGTTTTTCCACAGGGTGGCATCGGTTGCATCTGCCGTACCCGCAAAGGTCACCTTCACGTTGGTGGTACTTGCCGGGCACTCCGTCACCGGTAAATCAAATAAGACCATATCCGAGCCGGCACCCGCTTCCGCTAAGGTTGAGGCCTGGATGCTTTGTCCCAAATCGACATTTAACGCATTCGAACCACCATTAATGACTTTACAGGGGGAAGCAATAACTTTGCCTGTAATATTAATGTCGACGTTATCTGCTGCATATAAATTGCCCGCAAAAAGCATCGCCGAAATTGTACCGGTTAATAACCATAACTGTTTTTTCATGTTAGCCTACCTTGGCAGTGTTAATTAATAAATATATGGGTTTACTGATATGTCAGCGTTAGCGTTGCTGATGCGTTTGCTTCACCGACGGTTACTTTATTCCTGGTTTGATAATAACGAGCTGTAATAGGAAATAATTCTCTCCCTCCGCTTGATTGCCCTAAAGTAATTCTGTTGTTAATAGTTATCGGATTGCCACCGTATAAGAGCTGCACCCCAACGCCCTGCGCGGTGCCGGCGCTCTGCTGGTTGTTTAAGGCTAATACGCTGCCATCGCTCACTTCCGGACTTGGGGTGCCGTTTAGCGTGACGTTTATATTGGCTGATTTGTCGCACTCCAGCCCCAGGTTTTGCGTGCTGGCTCTTTCGGGAATATAGCCCGCGGCCGAACCAAATTCCGACAGTAGTACATCGCCAATGGGAAATGTTAATTTTGGCGTCACCAGTGAACAGGCAACCTGGGTTATGGTTCCACCCACCAGGTTAACGGTCATCGGCGTGATATCTGATACCGTCCAGGTTCCCACCTCTCCTGAGGTTAATTGCCCGGGTTGAATATCGCCGGTTTTATATAACTGAAGCTGGACCGGCGGCAGATTAACAGAGCCGATGCCGGTATTATCCGTGGAAGGCGGATTATCTAAATAACCCCAGCCGACGAATACTTTGATGCCCACCCCGGGAATATTGGTGGCGTAGGTATGGGCAATAGACGTAGGTATCGCGCCAAGATAGGTCATCTTATAATAGTTGGTATTTATATCCGTATCACACTCTATAAACGTAGCGCCCTGCGCGGTTTTACTTGAATAGATCATCGAGCCCACCGGAGCATCCCGCTGCACCACCACGTTGCCGACGGGAATGCCCACCGTTTGCGGCCCCTGCCCGCTGGCAAAATTACATTCGGCAAACGCCGCCGGGCTGGCGCCCCACAATAGCAGGCCCACTGCGACAGAGAAGGCCACGCTAATAATTTTACTGACATGTTTCATTACTAAGCACCACTCCGGATTCCGCTTTCTGCGGTTTAATAACGTAATTGACCCGGCACTGTTCGTGACTTTCACTTCCCCAGCGGGCTAACAGCTCGCCGCGGTTTTCCAGACCGGTCAGATAAACCTGCCCTGCCTCGCCGACAATAAAGCCGGCTGAGTTTTCATCTGTCGCAATCGTCACCGTGGCGCCAAAAGGCACCGGCGTACCGTTGGCGCGCAGCAGGGTCATGAGAACGCGATTACCTACGCTGGCGATATATTTCGCCCGCACCACCGCCCCCCGCGTCGGGACAACGGTCTGGGTGGTTAACTGCAGCTCGACATCTTCAGGTAAGGTGGCCGTATCCAGGCTGAGCGTGTTTTTGCGATACGGCGAAACGTTGCTGACCAGGGTATAGCCGCGATAATCCGTTTGTACCCCGGTCTGGCCTGTAACCCCCACTCCCGCAGCGCCGGGGGCTGCAATGAGCGCGGTGGTCTCCCCGAGGGGCTGCGCCAGGGTTATCCCCTCTGAATGGAGCAGAACGCCGCCGTTCAGGCCGTAGTTCATGCGCTGCATATTCTTGTCGTAGCTGTAGCCGCCAATCACCTCGCCGTAGGTACCGCGATAATCGGCATTCAGGTTGCCGCTCTGGCCTGCGCCGTTGCCGGCGTAGCCTTGCTGCAGGTTCCAGCTCAGGGCATTCCCCTCCAGCGCCGTGCCGCTCAGGCCAACCGTATGGGTGGTATTACCTTTCTTGCTGGTGTTCAGGCTGTAGTTCGCCCAGCTGTTTGCCATGAAACGGTCCAGCGGAATGCTGACGTTCAGGGCGAAAATCTGATCGTTATCGTAGGTTTTCCCGCCGCCGCCGCTATTGCCGCTGGCGTTACGGTTCCAGGAGTAATTTATCCCCCAGGTAATGCCGTTCCAGGCGTTGTTATAGCTAACGCTCCAGGAGTTCATGGTTTTATCGTTATTCCAGTAAACTTCACGGACCGCGCTACCGCTCAGGGATCCCAGCGCCGGCCCCAGCGTCTGGCTAAGGGTAAGTTCAGCGCGGTTTCGGCGGTGATCCTGCAGGGCATAGCCATCGCTATAGGAGTCCAGCACCTCCTGCATGCCGTAATAGCCGGCGGTGGAGTAGCGATAGCTGCTCACCGTCACGTTGGTGCCGGTATCGGTGAAGTTTTTGCTGTACCTAATACGCAGGGCCTGGCCGCTGGTCTGGTCGGTGTCCTTTGGCGTTGACCATGCCTGGGTGACATCCGTTGATATCGCCCCCACGCTGCCCATATTGACACCGACGCCGAAGGCAAAGGCCTGATAGGGGCTCGCCTCTTGCACGCCGCCGTAGAGGGTAATACCGTGCGGCAGGCCATACATAGCGGTCGCCATCCCGAGCGGCTTCGCCTCGACGTTGTCGGAAGAGGGACGATATTGCCCACCCGTTACGCTATATTTCAGACGCCCTTCCCGCTGCAATACCGGCACCGAGGCAAAGGGCACCACAAAGCTTTGCACGCTGCCGTCGGCTTCGTTAACCGAGACGTTAAGATCGCCTGCCCCGCCGGTGGGGTACATATCGGTGATTTCAAACGCCCCCGGCGCCACGTAGTTCTGATAGATGACATAGCCGTTCTGGCGGATCACCACCTGGGCATTGGTGCGCGCAATACCGCGCACCACCGGCGCATAGCCCTTCAGGCTGTCCGGCTGCATATCATCATCGGACGCCAGCTGGCCGCCGCGAAACGGGATACTGTCAAAGACGTCGGACGGCGAGGAGCTGTCCCCCAGCGTCATCTGGCTTTTCAGGGCAATGATATTGCGCTGGGCATAGGTATACACCGAATCCCATTCAGATTTGCCGCTGGCATCCCGGCTCCAGGTGGAGTAATTGCGAAAACGCCACGGGCCGATATTGATGCCGGGACGCAGGTTGGCATACTGGCTGTTGCTGCTGGCCGTGGTACGATTGCGGGCCCAGGTGTTATCCCCGCTCAGGCTGTAATTGAGCATGGCGGCATTAATGCCTTCGTCCCACATCTCCGGTGCCACATAGCCGCGGGCCTGCAGGGTGATGAGCGACTGCGGCAAACTCAACGCCAGCTTTTGCGCGCTAAAGATAAAGTTGGCTGACGCCTGCGGAATAGCGGCAAAGTTCACGCACTCCCCCGCCGTAGCAGCCTCGGGCAGCAGGTCGGTTTTCACGCCATAGCTTTGCAGTATGCCCGGCGAGAGGCAGGGCTGAAGGCTGTGGCCGCCCTGTGCATCGGGTACCGCTCTGAACTCAACGTTTCGGGTATCTACGCTCTGATCGTTAACAATAATTTCAACGCGATAGGTGCCGGGCACCTGCGATCCCGCCTGAAAAGAGGAGAGATCGACCTCTTTCATCGCCGGGCTGTCTATCTCCAGCAGCGCCGGATTAAAATACTCTTCGGCCCAGGCGGGCACGATGGCCCCTGACAAGGTGAGTGCAATCAGGCAGGCGAGACGCGCCGGAGGGAACCAGGGATAATTTTTTTTTCGCATGACAATAAAACTCCTTATCCCTGGATTGACGGGCCAGCACCATCCCTTGTGCAGACGTTATCCAGAATTAGTACCGCTAAATGGCCGCGTGATGGGCTGGCCCAATGCCGCCATAATCATTAATAATTTTGAAAGTAACGGGGCCGGAGCCCACGCCCGCCGGTAAAGCGAAAGTAGCCGTCGCCCCGGGCGCCACATAGGTTGGCTCCGGCACGTTTTTTCCGGATACGGTAATTTGGTTAAAATTCATATAAAAACTGGTTGGATTATTCACGGCGAGCTGATTACCGCTTCTTTTCCACAACAATTTATCGGCAACGTTTTCGGGTATCTGCCCTTTTAATGCCGCCGGGCGATACAGCAATTTAATACGCGTCTTTACCGCGATTTGCAGCGAGTTCTTTTTTCTTTCCGCTGCCGGGATCGCTTTAATACTCAACCAGAACATCGACTCTTTATTCTCTGGCAAACTGCCGGTGCGGACGATTCGCATAATATTCTCCTGCCCGCGATCGAGGCGATACAGAGGCGGAGTAATAATAAAAGGCACCTTTTTGTCTTTACTATCAGGGTATTCCAGCCATGACTGAATCAAATAGGGGACGTTATCGGGATTAGCGACGCTGAGGGCCGCCTCTTTTTTTCCACCGTCGTAAATGACCCGGGTTCCGCCAATATTCACACCGGCGTGTACCGCGAACGTGCTTAATAACGCCAGTAACCCTGGTAATAGCTTATTGCGAAACCGCTTCATGACATACCCTAAACATAAAATAGATGGCAGGGCCCCATCAGAATAAAACGCGTCATTCTTTAGCCCGGGAGCATTATTTATTGCCGGCTACTATTCCTCAACGCACAATAAGGTTATTTTTACGCGCACTACTTCTTGATGGTCCTGATCATCAGAACAGACTTTGATATTTGCAAAAATGGCCGTCTCCCGTCCAGAAAGCGGGTTCTGCGCATCGGCAACAGGGGGGTCACTCAGCCGGCCTGCCACTTAAACGAATTTAATCGTTTTCTCCTCTCCGCTGTCGCGGTAGTCTCATCAGCGTTGCCACCGTTTTGGCGACGGCCGTGCGAGCAATTTTTATTCGATACCTATAAAAAAATAAGTAACAGACAGGATAACTATGGATCCCACCCTCACCTCACCTCGTCCCGACGAGGCGTCACCTTCGCTTAATCGCGCCCGCCGTGCGGCACTGGGCAGCTTCGCGGGGGCCGTCGTCGACTGGTATGATTTTCTGCTGTATGGCATCACCGCCGCGCTGGTTTTCAACAGCGAGTTCTTCCCGCAAATCGATCCGGCGATGGGCACCCTGGCCGCCTTTGCCACCTTCGGCGTTGGCTTTCTGTTTCGTCCGCTGGGGGGCATTATCTTCGGCCACTTCGGCGACAAGCTAGGCCGCAAGCGGATGCTGATGCTCACCGTCTGGATGATGGGCATCGCCACCGCGCTTATCGGCATTTTGCCCTCCTTTGCCACTATCGGCTGGTGGGCACCGGTGCTGCTGGTTACCCTGCGCGCTATCCAGGGCTTTGCCGTCGGCGGCGAGTGGGGGGGCGCGGCGCTGCTCTCGGTGGAGAGCGCCCCGGCCAATAAACGCGCCTTCTACAGCAGCGGCGTGCAGGTGGGCTACGGCGTTGGGCTGCTGCTCTCTACCGGGCTGGTCTCGCTAATCAGCACCCTCACCACCGACGCCCAGTTTTTGAGCTGGGGCTGGCGCATCCCTTTCCTGTTCAGCATCGTGCTGGTACTGGGGGCGCTGTGGGTGCGTAACGGCATGGAGGAGTCCGCCGAATTCCAGCAGCAGCGCCAGACGCCCGCCGTAAAACGGCGGCTGCCGGTAATGGAAGCCCTTATCCGCCATCCTGGCGCGTTCCTTAAGATCATCGGCCTGCGGCTGTGCGAGCTGCTGACCATGTATATCGTCACCGCCTTCGCCCTTAACTATTCAACGCAAAACCTCGGGCTGCCGCGTGAGTTATTTCTGAATATTGGCCTGCTGGTGGGCGGCCTGAGCTGCCTGACCATCCCCTGCTTTGCCTGGCTGGCGGACCGCTTTGGCCGCCGCAGGATCTATATCACCGGGGCGCTGGTCGGCACCCTCAGCGCCTTCCCGTTCTTTATGGCGCTGGAGGCCCGGTCGTTAATGTGGATTCTGGTCTTCTCAGTGCTGCTGGCGAACGTTGCCCACGACATGGTGGTCTGCGTGCAGCAGCCGATGTTTACCGGCATGTTCGGGGCCAGCTATCGCTACAGCGGGGCCGGAGTGGGTTACCAGGTGGCGAGCGTGGTCGGGGGCGGATTCACCCCCTTCATCGCGGCGGCGCTGGTGACCTTTTCCGACGGCGACTGGCATAGCGTGGCGCTCTACCTGCTGGCAGGCTGCCTGATTTCGGCCCTCACCGCCCTGCTGATAAGACCCGCAACGCACAACTGATTGTAGCCGCGAAGACGGCGAGTCTTCGCGCGCTCCCTTACGCCTGACTTTTGTTTAACAAAGCTGTGACATACTATTCGGTATGCCGCACACCTGTGGAACAAGGAGACAGAGATGAATAATAAGGGTTCCGGTCTGACCCCGGCTCAGGCACTGGAAAAACTGAACGCGCTGTACGAGCAGTCGGTAAACAACTTACGCGGTGCCATCAGCACCTATATCGAAGAGGGCACGCTTCCGACCCTGGAGGCCAGAGCCAACGGCCTGTTTGTCTATCCGTCGCTCTCCGTGACCTGGGATGGCAGCGTCACTAACTCGCCCAAAACCCGAGCCTTCGGCCGCTTTACCCATGCGGGCTGCTACTCCACCACCGTCACCCGGCCAATGCTGTTCCGCCCCTATCTGGAAGAGCAGCTCACCCTGCTGTATCAGGATTATAATGCCCATATCTCGGTAGAGCCCTCCCGCCACGAGATCCCCTACCCTTACGTTATCGACGGCTCCGCCCTGACGCTGGACCGCTCCATGAGCGCCGGGCTGACGCGCCACTTCCCGACCACCGAGCTGTCGCAGATTGGCGATGAGACCGCCGACGGTATTTACCACCCGGCGGAATATTCGCCCCTGTCGCACTTTGACGCCCGCCGGGTCGACTTTTCGCTGGCGCGCCTGCGCCACTACACCGGCACCCCGGCCGAACATTTCCAGCCCTTTGTCCTGTTCACCAACTACACCCGCTACGTGGACGAGTTCGTGCGCTGGGGCTGCAGCCAGATCCTCGACCCGGAGAGCCCCTATATCGCCCTCTCCTGCGCCGGCGGGATCTGGATCACCGCCGAAACCGAAGCCCCGGAAGAGGCCATTTCCGATCTGGCGTGGAAAAAACACCAGATGCCCGCCTGGCACCTGATTACCGCCGACGGCCAGGGCATCACCCTGATCAACATCGGCGTCGGGCCGTCAAACGCCAAAACCATCTGCGATCACCTGGCGGTGCTGCGCCCGGACGTCTGGCTGATGATTGGCCACTGCGGCGGCCTGCGCGAAAGCCAGCTGATTGGCGACTACGTGCTGGCCCACGCCTATCTGCGCGACGATCACGTGCTGGACGCGGTGCTGCCGCCGGATATCCCGATCCCGAGCATCGCCGAGGTGCAGCGCGCCCTGTACGACGCCACCAAAGAGGTGAGCGGCATGCCGGGCGAAGAGGTCAAACAGCGTCTGCGCACCGGCACGGTGGTTACCACCGACGACCGCAACTGGGAGCTGCGCTACTCTGCCTCGGCGCTGCGCTTTAACCTCAGCCGCGCGGTGGCGATAGACATGGAGAGCGCCACCATCGCCGCCCAGGGTTACCGCTTCCGCGTCCCCTACGGCACCCTGCTCTGCGTGTCGGATAAACCGCTGCATGGTGAAATTAAGCTGCCGGGCCAGGCAAACCGCTTCTATGAGGGGGCGATCTCCGAGCATCTGCAGATTGGTATCCGCGCCATCGACCGGCTGCGGGCAGAGGGCGATAAGCTGCATTCGCGCAAGCTGCGTACCTTTAACGAGCCACCGTTCCGCTAAGCCTAAAAAAGGAAAGCCATGCCAACCCATGCCCCACTATCCGCGCTACGCCAGTGGCTGCGCGCGCAAAACCTCGACGGCTTTATCGTGCCGCGGGCCGATGCGTTTCAGAGCGAAAATTGCGCTCCCCACGACAACCAGCTCGCCTGGCTGACGGGCTTCGACGGCTCGGCGGGGCTGGCGCTGATCCTGGCCGATCGCGCCCTGATGTTTGTCGATGGCCGCTATCAGGTACAGGTTCGCGAGCAGGTGGATGTGCAGGCCTTTGAGATCCTGCACCTGCATAACGATCCGCTGGCCGCCTGGCTGCGCGATAACGTCCCGGCGCGCGCGCGCATCGCCTTCGAAGCCATGCTGATGACCCCGGCGCAGTACGATGCCCTGCAGGCCAGCCGGTGCGAACTCGTCCCGCTGAACGACTCCCCCTTTGATGAGATCTGGGAGAACCGTCCGGCGCCGCCGTTGGGGGCGATAAGAGAGATGCCGCTGGAGCACAGCGGTGAAAGCAGCGCCGATAAACGCCGGCGCGCGGCGGCGCTGCTCGCCGCTCAGGATGTTGATTTTCTGGCTATCACCCAGCCGGATAATATCGCCTGGCTGCTGAACGTGCGCGGGAGCGATATTCCTACCAGCCCGGTGCCCAACTCTTTCGCCCTGCTGGATCGCGATGGCGGCGTTGAGTGGTTTGTGAAGGCGGAAAAAACCGGCGGTTTACCGGCCTCGCTGCGGGAGAGCCTGACGCTTTCGGACGAGGGTGATTTCCTCGCCCGCTGCCGGGCGCGCTCGGCGGGCAAGCGGGTGATGATGGACGCAGAGACCGCCCCGGTCGCCCTGCGTTTTGCCGTTGAGCCCGCGGGAGAGATTATCTGGCAGGCCGATCCCATTACCCTGCTCAAGTCGCTGAAAAACCCGGTTGAGCTGGCCGGCTACCGCAGCTCCCACCGTTACGACGGTGCGGCGTGGGTTAATTTTCTCGCCTGGCTGGCCCACGAAGTGCCGCGCCGGGAGGCGGCGGGGAATCCGCTTACCGAGCTCGAAGCCCAGGCGCAGCAGCTCGCCTTCCGGGCGCAGCAGCCGGGCTTTATTGAGCCGAGCTTCAAAACCATTTCGGCAGCGGCCGGCAATGCGGCCATGTGCCATTATCACTCCAGCGAGAAGACCAACGCCGCCATCACCCGCGACCAGTTTTATCTGAACGACTCCGGCGGGCAGTATCACAACGGCACCACCGACGCCACCCGCACCCTGGCGTTTGGTCCGCTGGACGCGCAGCGTCGCCTGCACTACACGGCGGTGCTGAAGGGCTTTCTGTCTCTTATTAGCCTGCAGTTTCCGTCGGGTACCCAGGGGCATCAGATTGACGCCTTCGCCCGCCGCCCGCTGTGGGAGCTGGGGCTCGATTTCGACCACGGAACAGGACACGGGGTGGGCCATCAGCTGCTGATCCACGAGAACCCCCACCGCATCGCCAAAAAGGTCAACCCCTGGCCGCTGGTGGCCGGCAATATCATCACCATCGAGCCGGGCTACTATCTGGCAGAAGCGTACGGTATTCGCATTGAAAATCAGGTGGAGGTGGTCGAGAGCCGCACGGGCTTCTGTAAATTTGCCTCACTGACGCTGATCCCCATCGACCTGAGCCAGGTGGAGCTGCATCTGCTGAGCGAGCAGGAAAAAGCGTGGCTGGATGAGTACCACCAGCAGGTGCGCGACGCGCTCTCTTCTCTGGTGGACAGCAGCGCGCGGCCATGGCTGATTGCCGCCACCGCGCCGATCCGCGCGCAGAAGGGGTAATACCCGGAAGCAAAAACCCGCTCAGGTTTCCCTGAGCGGGTTTTTAAATTTGGCTCCTCTGACTGGACTCGAACCAGTGACATACGGATTAACAGTCCGCCGTTCTACCGACTGAACTACAGAGGAATCGTGTGAACGGGGCGCATATTATCGATGCCACCTGAGGATGTCAAAGAGAGAATGCACATTTTGGATCGTTTGCCGAATTATTCTCCAGTTTGTGCATCCAGCAGCCGCTCAGCGGGCTGCTCGCGCTTTTCGCGCGGGTATTTCCACAGCCAGCGTCCGCTGACCATCCGCCAGTAAAACAGCGCACCGCGCACCGCCCAGTCGAGGAACATCCCCAGCCAGACGCCGACCACGCCCCATCCCAGCATAATCCCCAGCGTATAGCCCGCCACCACGCGACAGCCCCACATGCCGAGCATTGATACCCACATGGCAAAGCGGGCATCGCGCGCCCCCTTCAGCCCGGCGGGCAGCACCCAGGAGGCCGCCCAGATCGGCATAAAGGCGGCGTTGAGCCAGATAAGGATCACCACCACGTCTTTTACATCCTGCTCGCGGGTATAAAAAGAGGCCATCAGGCCGGCGAACGGCGCCGTGGCCCAGGCGATGGCGGTTAAACCGATGGTGGAGAGCCAGAAAACATGGCGCAGCTGGCGCTCGGCCTGGCCAATCTGCCCTTTACCGAGTCGCTTGCCGGTAATGATGGTGGACGCCGAGCCGAGAGCGTTACCCGGCAGGTTAATAAGCGCGGCAATCGAGAAGGCGATAAAGTTACCGGCGATGACGTCGGTCCCCATCCCGGCGACGAACATCTGGGTTAACAGCTTGCCGCCGTTAAACAGCACCGACTCGATGCTGGCCGGCACGCCGATGCCCATCACTTCCCAGACGATGGCAAAGTTCAGCGGCCTGAAGTAGCTCTTCAGGCTGATGCGCAGCGCCGGGTTAAAGCCCACCGCCAGCACCACGATAATGGCGATCGCGCCGATATAGCGCGAAATCGTCAGCCCGAGCCCGGCGCCGATAAAGCCTAGCCCGTCCCAGGAAAAAATGCCGTAAATTAGCACGCTGCTGATCATGATGTTAAGAATGTTCATGCCGCCGTTAATCAGCAGCGGAATTTTGGTGTTGCCGGCGCCGCGTAACGCCCCGCTACCAATAAGCGCAATCGCCGCCGCCGGATAGCTCAGCACCGTCATTTCAAGATAGGAGAGCGCCAGCGCTTTCACCTCGGCGGTGGCCTCCCCCGCCACCACGTCGATAATCTCCTGACCAAAGTAATGGATCACCGCCGCGAGGATAATCGAGAACAGGGTCATGATCACCAGCGACTGGCGCGCCGCCGCCCTCGCCCGCTGCGGATCGCGCTTCCCGAGGCTGAAGGCCACCACCACCGTGGTTCCCAGATCGATAGCGGCGAAGAACGAGACGATCACCATGTTAAAACTGTCCGCCAGCCCGACCCCGGCCATCGCCTCTTTACCCAGCCAGCTCACCAGGAAGGTGCTCAGCACCCCCATCAGCAGGACGCAGGTGTTTTCCAGAAAGATAGGCACCGCAAGGGGGGTGATTTCACGCCAGAAGAGAACCCGATAACTTTTGCGTTTGGCATACCAGGACGTACGCATGACGCGCTGGCGTAAAGCGGAAGTGACGTTCAAAATGGACCTTAGCGAGAAAGTTGAAACTCCATTTCAAATGATGGGGTAGAACTGCTGATCCTGCAAAGTATTTTGCTAAAAAATGTGTGGGTTTTTATGACGAACTGACTAATGAATCAGCAGTTAAGCTTTTCTAATTAAGATCTGGTTTGACAAAACTTTTTTCGCCGTTAAGATAACGCTCCACAACGATTCCTCTGTAGTTCAGTCGGTAGAACGGCGGACTGTTAATCCGTATGTCACTGGTTCGAGTCCAGTCAGAGGAGCCACATTTAAGAAGCCTGCTTTCGAGCAGGCTTTTTGCTTTGTTGGGTTTGTAAAACCGCAGGCAAAAAAAAGCCCCCCGACAAATCGGAGGGCTCACGGGCGTTCAGCGCGGCTTATTCGCCTTTCGGCTCAACGTGCTTCATTTCGCCCATCACTTTCAGTTTCTTAGAGATTTCGCGACGCTCTTTAGAGATCTCGGCGTTCTTGATGATGTAGTCATCAACGCGATCTTCGTAGTCGCTCTTCATGCTGGCGATGATGCCCTGAATAGCCTCAACGCTCATACCCGGCTTGATGTAATCGCTCAGGTTGTCCAGCAGCAGCACGCGCTTCTGGTTGTCACGGATCTTCTTCTCAACGTCCTGGATTTCACGCTGTAATTTGTTTTTGCGGCGGAACAGGCGGACGAATTCCAGAACATCCTGGAAAGAAGGCTTGGTAGTTTCCATTTTTACACCCCTGATAATGTGAGAATCGGATTCGTTTAAACAACCGCTCTGGCGTTAACCTTACTGACAGCGATTGCTGATGACAATAATTTTCCTTTGATGCCTATCATAACCCCAATTTCTGCTGAATCGAAGCAGCAGGCATCACAACCCTGAATAGCTGCCTTTTATTTGCGCAGCGCCCGGCAGATCAGATGCGAGAGCAGCTCCAGCTGGCGGGCCAGCTCCATGCTTAACCATACATAGCCGTGAATAGGGGTTTCCGCCACGTTTTTGCTGCGATCCTGCTGGATTAACTGGCGCAGCTCGGCAACGATGTCGTTCAGCCGTTCGGTGTTGGCCAGGATGGGCTGCGGGTTGCCCTCGTAGAGCGCATGCGCGATGGTGAGCAGCGTCTGCTGGGTCATCTGCTGCGTCTCTTTAAGGGTATGGGCGTTGAGCATTACAAAATGGCTCGCCCGGGAGGCCCAGTGGGCGTTGATTTGCAGCTCCAGGATGCAGACCAGATTACGGCTAACCGTCTGGATCGCTTCGAGAATCGATTTCTGTATATGGGTCTCTTTACTGGCCGGTACGATCAGGCCGCGCATCTTCACCACGTCGTTGAGGATGGTCTGCAGATGCTTCTCCAGCCGCGGACGCTCAACCAGGTTGGGGGAAAACCCGGCCTGATACACCCGGTTAAAGGCGGTGACGAAACTCGCCATCTGGATGCGCCAGTGCAGGAAAGCCCGCTGCGGCCAGATGCCGGTAAAGAGCATCGCCAGCAGCGAGCCCAGAATAACGTCCCCGCTTCGCCACAGGGCGGTGGTCATATCCCCGGTGGGCCCGCCGATCACCACCGCCAGGGTGATACCGATCAGCAGCGCCTGATAAGGCTTTTTACCCAGCGCCAGCCAGCCGCAAAGGAACATCGCCGCGGCACACCAGAGCAGCATCAGCGGTAAGGAATAAAGCTCCAGCTGGAGAGCAATCAGCCCAAGCGCCGAGCCAAAAATAGTGCCGCCGATACGCTCAAATGCCCGGGGTACGACGTTCCCCCAGAAGGAGATCGGCCCCATGATCACCACCAGGGTAATCAGCGGCCAGGTGCCCTCCGGCACCGCCAGCAGGCGCACCAGCAGAAAGGTGAGAATAAACGCCAGCGCGATGCGACAGCCGTGCACAACGCGATAATGGCGATACAGACGAATTTCAAACGACGTTAAGGATTTGTCGGGGCGCACACCCGCTCTCCAGCCACTGACCAAGGGTTAATTGTACTGTTTTTTCTGCCGGCGGTGTCGCATCCGGCAGATTATCCCTGCGCTCTACAGGCATTAAGCTGCTTTAGGCACCACGGGAATGAGCATTTCGATCGTCCAGTAGCCGTCGGCCCTGCCGTCGTTGAGGTAGCGTTCAATACAGGGTTTCGGGGCGATCTGGTAGTTAGCGTCTTCCAGCAGGCTGGCAAAAAACAGATTCCAGGGCGTGGCGAAGTCGTCGCCCTCTACGCGGGCGGTGGCAGAGGCGTAATCGCCCCCGGCGACTTCGGTCAGGATCACCCCTTCGCTGTTGGCGGGAAGGGTAAAATCGTCGGCGACGGTGACCACGGTGTCGCAGCGCAGCTTCTCCGGAGCCACTTCATCAGGGTTGTCGTAATAGACCGCCAGCCACTCCAGGGCAGGCACGTGGCGCCCGCTAACCCACATACTTAGCTGTTCAAAGCCCTGCTTCACGGTCTGTTCCCAGGGGCCCACCAGATGGAAACCGGCGATTTTACGGGTTGGTTGCTGCGAGATGCTGTAGTCCATGATGCCTCCTTTATCACTGTGTATACATACACTATAAAGCAGTTAAAACGCGTTGACCTACAGGAAGTGTAGAAGATGCGAGCAGACTCGCAGAGTCGCCGGTCTGCTCGCGTGCAGGTTAGATATTGTGGTGCAGATAATCGCTCAGGCGCGAGAACATCCCGCCTTTATCCACGGCTTCCAGCGTCACCAGCGGCCAGTGGGCCACCACTTTATCCCGATCATAAAGTGAGATCTCCCCTACCCGCTGATGAGCGGCGATGGGTGCTTCGAGCTCTTTTTTGTCCAGCACGTAGCGGGCTTTGATATTCGGCACTTCCGCTTTCGGCAAGGCCAGCCAGAAATCCTGGTCGGTGCCCAGCGCAATCTTCTCTTTATTGCCGTACCAGATACGCTCGGACCCTACCTGCTTACCGTTACGCAGGATCTGTACGGTGTCGAAATTCTGCTGGCCCCAGTGCAGCAGCTTGCGCGCCTGGTCTTCGCGCCCTTTCGGGCTGTCGGCGCCCATAATCACCGCGATCAGCCGGCGCTGGCCGTCCACCGCTGAGGCAATCAGGTTAAACCCGGCGCCCGAGGTGTGGCCGGTTTTCAGGCCGTCGACGTCCAGGGTTTTGTCCCACAGCAGGCCGTTGCGGTTCTGCTGGGTGATACCGTTCCAGGTGAGGCTCTTCTCGCTGTACATATGGTAGAACTCGGGCTCGCCGTGGATGATGGCGCGGGAGAGCACGGCCAGATCGAAGGCCGAGCTGTGCTGTCCTGGGGCATCGAGGCCGTGGACGGTTTCGAAATGGGTGTCGTGCAGATTCAACTTCTGCACGTAGTCGTTCATCATCTTCACAAACTGCGGCTGCCCGCCGGCCACGTGGTCGGCCAGCGCGACGCAGGCATCGTTGCCGGAATCAACGATCAGGCCGCGGCTCAGGTCGCGCACGGTTACGCGATCGCCCGGTTTGATAAACATCAGTGAGGAGCCCTCAAACACCGGGTTGCCTTTTGCCCAGGCGTCGGTTCCCACGGTGACGACGTCGTCTGCGGTTATGCGGTGGCTATCAATAGCGCGATCGACCACATACCCGGTCATCAGTTTGGTAAGGCTCGCCGGATTGCGCTGCTGGTGTTCGTTGCCCGCCGTTAAGATCTGCCCGGTCGTATAATCCATCAGCACCCAGGATCCCGCCTGAATGGCAGGGGGCTGCGGCGCATATTCAATCGGATTGGCAGCCAGCGCGGATGAAATAGTCGTTGCGAGTAAAGAAACAGCAATAAACAGACGGCGTTTCAACGGTATATCCTCAGGTCATTTATAATCGCTGACCTTTTTACGGAACTTCTCGTGTCGATACCTGGATAAATTGCAAAAAAATGTGACAGTGAGCATGTTTTAATGCAAACGCCCTCGCAATTTTTTCACCTGCCGCCGCTTTTTCTTCGGCGAGCCCGAGCGGATGGTTTACCATAGCAGGGTGACCTATAAACAGGATGGTATTACCGGTGTCTGATTCCGCTGCGCTTCCCACATTTTTATTCCACGATTACGAAACCTTTGGCACCAGCCCGTCGCTGGACCGTCCGGCGCAGTTTGCCGCGATCCGCACCGATGCGGAGTTCAACATCATCGGCGAGCCCGAGGTCTTCTACTGCAAACCCGCGGACGACTATCTGCCCCAGCCCGGCGCGGTGATGGTCACCGGCATTACGCCGCAGGAAGCGCGGGCCAAAGGGTTACCCGAGCCAGAATTTGCCCGCCGTATTCACGACCTGTTTACCGTTCCCAATACCTGCGTGGTGGGCTATAACAACGTGCGCTTCGATGATGAAGTGACGCGCAATATCTTCTACCGCAACTTCTACGACCCCTACGCCTGGAGCTGGCAAAACCGCAACTCGCGCTGGGATCTGCTGGACGTGATGCGCGCCTGCTATGCCCTGCGCCCGGAGGGGATCGTCTGGCCGGAAAATGAAGAAGGGCTGCCAAGCTTTCGCCTGGAGCACCTGACCCGCGCCAACGGTATCGAACACGCTAATGCCCACGACGCTATGGCGGACGTGTATGCCACCATTGCGATGGCGAAGCTGGTGAAAACCCACCAGCCGAAGCTGTTTGGCTATCTGCTCAGCCATCGCAGCAAGCAGAAGCTGATGACGCTTATCGACGTGCCGCAGATGAAGCCCCTGGTGCATATCTCCGGCATGTTCGGCGCATGGCGCGGCAACACCAGCTGGGTAGCGCCTCTCGCCTGGCACCCGGAAAACCGCAACGCGGTGATTATGGTGGATCTCGCCGGCGATATCTCTCCCCTGCTCGAGCTGGAGAGCGACGCCCTGCGTGAGCGGCTCTATACCGCGAAGGCGGAGCTGGGCGAACAGGCCGCCGTGCCGGTTAAGCTGCTGCATATTAATAAGTGCCCGGTGCTGGCTCAGGCCAATACCCTGCGTGCAGAAGACGCCGACAGGCTGGGCATTAACCGCCAGCACTGCCTGGATAACCTGAAGCTCCTGCGCGAAAACCCGCAGGTGCGGGAGAAGGTGGTGGCGATCTATGCCGAAGCCGAGCCTTTTGTGCCGTCCGATAACGTCGACGCCCAGCTCTATAACGGCTTTTTCAGCGACGCCGACCGCGCGGCGATGAATATCATCCTGCAGACCGATCCGCGCAACCTGCCGGCGCTGGATCTGACCTTTGCCGATTCACGCATTGAAAAGCTGATCTTTAATTACCGGGCGCGCAACTTCCCCGGCACCCTGGACGAAGCCGAGCAGGCGCGCTGGCTACAGCATCGCCGTAACGTCTTTACCCCGGAGTATTTGCAGGCCTATGCCCAGGAGCTGGAGATGCTCTACGGTCAGTATGAGGGGGATAGCGAGAAGCTGAACCTGCTGAAGGCGTTGTATCAGTACGCCCAGGAGATCGTCTGAATTAACCCTCCCGCTGGCGGGAGGGTGGCAGGCTTACGCCTTCTGAACGGTAATACTCCAGGCCGCGTCGCCCACCTGCTGGTAATCGGTGATGGCGTGGCCCTCTTCCGCCGCCCACTGGGGAATGGCTTCGGTTGCCTGGGTACAATCAAATTCAATAATCAGCTCATCGCCGCTGGCCATCTCCGCCAGCGCCGCCTTTGCTTCAATCAGTGGAAACGGGCAAACCTGCGTTACCACATCCAGTTTTTTAACAGCCATAACTGCTCCTGTTCATCATTAAGCCGTCGCTGGCGCAAGTTTCGCTTTGCGCTGAGGACGAACATACAAAAACCATGACGCGGTCCATACACCAAGGATCATAAACACCAGCCCGATCCAGCCCTGCCAGGTCATCATGGCGGTCATGACCAGACCATTACCGATGGAGCAGCCGCCGGCCATGCTGGCGCCCACGCCCATCAGAATGCCGCCCAGCCCGCTGCGCAGGGTGGTTTGCGCATCGGCAGCGCGTACGCGGAACTCGCGGCTGGCTTTGGCGGCAATAAACGAGCCGAGGAAGATACCCAGCACCAGGAAGACGCCCCAGTTAAGGAACTTGCCCTGCCCGGTCACCAGATACTGGAGGATATTGGCCGTCGGCGAGGTGATGCCGAGGCCAAACATGCGGCCCGTGGCTTCACTCAGGGGCCAGGCCAGCAGCGCAATCAGCCCGACCAGTACCGCCGTCACGAAGGGGTGCCAGCGCTTTTCAAACAGCAGATGGGCAAGCCCGGTGCGGCGCGGCGGCAAAGAGGCCACCTTCAGCTTAGGTTTACGCAGCTCTTTGCTAACCGCCCACAGGGTGACGACCAGCAGCAGCGCCACCAGCGGCCAGACGGAGATGCCCAGAGTCTCGGCAATGGAGTTGTGCTCGGTGCTGTAGGTTTTTAACAGCCCGTTAAGCCCGTCCGCGTGGGGAGAGCGCATCACCGCGCTCAGCACCATATAGGTAAAGAGCGCGATCCAGCTGCCGATCAGCCCTTCCCCGGCGCGGTACCAGGTGCCGGTGGCGCAGCCGCCAGCATAAACAATGCCGAGGCCAAAAATGTATCCGCCCGCCACGGTGCCGAGCCACGGGAAGGCACCCGCGTCATAGTTCACCAGCCCCATCTGGATCAGGGCAAAGACCCCGAGGCTCTGGATGGAGATAGCAATTAACAGGGCATAGAACATGCGGTTATTCTTCGCGATATACATATCGCGAAAACCGCCGGTAAGACAGAAGCGCCCGCGCTGCATTACAAAACCCAACAGCGCGCCGCAGATCAGTCCGCTTAATATCATAGAGAGCATCGTCATTAATAAGTGAGCAAAATATCAGGCTGCAAATTATTAATGACCTGCCTGGCAGGAACCAATAACCAAATTATCTAACTTAGATGTTTTGGTTATTTCAGCCATAAAAAAACCGGAGGGCTGGCCTCCGGTTTTTAACATCATATTAAATGATTACGCGATATCTTCGTGCTGCGGAACCGGGTTGCGGAAGCTTTTGGTCACGCAGGCCAGGTAAACCAGACCGATGCCCGCCCAGATAAGGCCCAGAACCATCGAGCTCTCTTCCAGGTTCACCCACAGCGCGCCTACGGTCAGCGCACCGCACATCGGCAGGAACAGATACTGGAAGTGGTCTTTCAGCGTTTTGTTGCGCTTTTCACGGATCCAGAACTGGGAGATAACCGACAGGTTCACGAAGGTGAACGCCACCAGCGCACCGAAGTTAATCAGCGCGGTTGCCATCACCAGGTCGAAGTTAATTGCCAGCAGGGCAATAGCGCCAACGAGGATGATGTTCATCGCCGGGGTACGCCATTTCGGGTGCACGTAGCCGAAGAAGCTCTTCGGGAACACGCCGTCACGGCCCATCACATACATCAGGCGCGCTACGCCCGCATGCGCGGCCATACCGGACGCCAGTACGGTGATGGTGGAGAAGATCAGTGCGCCAACCTGGAACGCTTTACCCGCAACGTAGAGCATGATTTCCGGCTGGGAAGCATCCGGATCCTTAAAGCGGGAGATATCCGGGAAGTACAGCTGCAGGAAATAGGTGGCAAAGATAAAGATCAGGCCGCCGATCAGCGCGGTCAGGAAGATGGCGCGAGGAATAACGCGCTCGGCATCTTTGGTCTCTTCTGACAGGTTGCTGATGCCGTCAAAGCCGGTAAAGGAGAAGCACAGAATAGTGGCACCGGTAATCATCGGGATCACGTGCGCATCACCAGACCAGAAGGGTTTGCTGCTGGCCAGCGTGCCCGCACCTTCGCCCTCGAAGACGCCGTAGATAACCATGCCGAGGATAACGGCAATCAGGACCACCTGCAGCACTACAATCACCGAGTTGAAGTTAGCCACGGACTTAATGCTGCGCAGGTTGAACGCGGTCATAAAGGCGACCAGCGCCACCACGAATATCCAGGAAGGAATCGAGGGCACCAGCGCTTCAAAATAGATTTTAGCCAGCAGAATGTTGATCATCGGCGCGAACAGATAATCGAGCAGCGAAGACCAGCCCACCATAAAGCCGACGGTCGGGCTGATGGATTTCTGGGCGTAGGTGTAAGCAGAACCGGCGGACGGATAGCGGCGCACCAGCTTACCGTAGCTTAACGCGGTAAACAGGATCGCGATCAGCGCAAAGGCGTAAGCCGTTGGCACGTGACCGTCGGTGAGGCCTGAAACGATACCAAACGTATCGAACAGCGTCATCGGCTGCATATAGGCAAGGCCCATCATTACAACCGGAAATAACGTAAGCGTTTTACGTAATTCCACGCGAGAGGTATTTGGAGTAGCGTTATGCGACATGATTGTTCTCCTTATGGGTGAACACTGGCGCGTAAGCAAAAGATTGCCCCATTTTCTTTCTTCCTCAGCGACAACAACTGTCGGATTTTAGTAAGTATCTATCCGGTACGAAGCCCGGCCTCTTGGTTTAAATGGTTTTCTTACATGCAAAAAAAAATAACCGACGCCTTTTATATCGTCGATTATTCATTTGTTTGCAGCGGCGCATTTTGCCCCATTTAAAGACAACAATGCAATAGATTGCGACGCCCGCAAAACTTTTATTTGCTTTAACTGCCTGATTTTTCGACACCCGTATCCGCGTAGACCGCGGCAATAGCACTATTTGCTAAAATTTCCTGCCGCCACCAGGCGCTCGCCAGACCGGCGGTTTGTTCATTCCAGCCGATCCAGACGGATTCATAACTGGCCTGCGCCAGCACCTGTTTTTCTATTAGCGCTCCGCTTTCAATATAGCGCTGGGCTAAATAGCGCGGCAGATAACCGCAGCCGAGGCCGCTTATTTGCAGCTCCAGCTTGGTTTTAAAATCGAAGACGGTGATCGCCTCCTGATCGTCAAGCAGCTGCGAGGAGATGGCGCAGCCGGGCTGGCTATTATCCCCCACCACGATGGCGCGATGATTTTTTATTATCCGCCGGTTAACCGGCTCCGCCTCCTGCGCCAGCGGATGATGGGGCGCCACCACGAAAACCTGTTCAAGCTGGCCCAGCCGGGCAAAGCCAAAGGCGCTGAGCTGCGGAGGCTGGTGCAGCGCGCCGACGATAATATCCGCCCGGCCGTTAATCAGCGCCTCCCAGGAGCCGGCCAGCACGCCGTTGATAAACTTCAGCCGGGTAACGCCGTGGCGCTGGTAAAAGGCTTCGATAAGCGGCGCCAGCAGCGAAAAGGGAAAGGTATCATCCACGCCGATCACCAGCTCGTTTTCCCACCCCTGATGAAGCTTCACGGCCTGCTTTTCCAGCTCGCGCACCGCGTGCAGCACGTCCCGCCCCTTTTCCAGCAGCATTTGTCCGGTGCGGGTGAAGCGCGCCCGGTGGCCGCTTCGGTCGAGGATCTGGATATTAAGATCGCTCTCCAGCTTGTGAACGGTATAGCTGAGAGCCGACGGCGTCTTAAATAATTTGGTCGACGCCGCGGCAAAGCTGCCCTCTTTTTCCAGGGCATCAAGAATGATCAGAACATCCAGCAGTGGTTTCATACACCCCCCTGTGGCGTAAACGCCCTGCGCGGGCCGCACTACTCCATAGGCATTACCAGCGGATCCGGATACAGGTACTCAAAGCCCAGTTCGTGACAAATACGATTGCCATCAACAAGTTTGCCCTTGCCTTCACTCTGTGCATCAAGGAAACGGGGCGGCTCCAGCCCCAGCTGGCGCGCCATGACCGGATAAAAAACATTGCGCGCAGGATGGGCGGGTGCACATATATTATAGATGTGCCCGCCTTTTGGGGCCTGTAACAGCAGGGTAATGGCGCCGATAACGTCCTCAAGATGGACGAGGTTAACGCCATGCTGCCCGTCGGGGGCCGATTTACCGGCAAAGAAGCGGCCGGGATGACGCCCCGGCCCCACCAGCCCGGCAAGGCGCAAAATATCAACCTGGGTGCCCGGCAGGTTGTGCAGCCAGTCCTCCAGCTCTTTCAGCACGCGGCCGCTGGCGGTAACCGGGTGGCGCGGCGAATCCTCCTTCAGGTTGCCGGCGCTGTCGCCGTACACCGAGGTTGAACTGGTAAAGATAATGCGCGGGATGCGGTGGGCCAGCGCGCTATCCACAATCTCCTGCATCGCCTGCAGGTAGAACTCCTCCCCCGGCCCGGTACGGCGCGCGGGCAAGGTGATCACCAGCGCATCAACATCCATCAGCGTATCCAGATCGTCAGTATCGCAGACCAGCTCCGGCTCCAGGCGCAGTTCGACGCCCTCAATACCACACATGCGCGCGGCCTCCACGCCGTCAGCGGTGGTCTTACTCCCTGTCACCTGCCAGCCTCGCGCCGTTAGCGACAACGCCAGCGGCATCCCTAACCATCCTAAACCGACAATCGCGACCTTTTTCATGCGTCCTCTCCTGATATTCACGCCTTTTATTAAGGCTACGCCAGCCGTCCGTAACTGACAATTCACAGCTTAAATATGAAATGAATTAATGATTAAAAAAAGCCCTTGCTTTCTGTCACGCAGGTGTTTAGGTTAAAAGGCATCACATGAATAAGCATTCATCGAGAATTTTATGACACGCGTTCAATTTAAACACCACCATCATCACCATCATCCTGACTAGTCTTTCAGGCGATGTGTGCTGGAAGACGTTTGGATCTTCCAGTGGTGCATGAACGCAAGAAAAAGCCCCCGGAAGATCTTCTTCCGGGGGCTTTTTTTTGGACCGTATTCAGGCAGATTACAACAGGATCACGAGGAACCAATAATGTTAGATAATTCACGTTTACGCATAGCTATTCAGAAATCAGGGCGTCTGAGCGATGATTCACGCGAACTGCTGGCCCGCTGCGGGATTAAAATTAACCTGCATACCCAGCGCCTGATCGCCCTGGCCGAGAACATGCCGATTGATATTCTGCGCGTACGTGATGACGACATCCCGGGCCTGGTAATGGACGGCGTGGTTGATCTGGGCATTATCGGCGAGAACGTGCTGGAAGAGGAGCTGCTGACCCGCCGCGCGCAGGGCGAAGATCCCCGCTACTTTACGCTGCGCCGCCTGGACTTTGGCGGCTGCCGCCTGTCGCTGGCAACCGCCGTTGACGAACCCTGGGACGGCCCGGCGGCGCTGAACGGCAAGCGCATCGCCACCTCCTATCCGCACCTGCTGAAGCGTTACCTCGACCAGAAAGGGGTACAGTTTAAATCCTGCCTGCTGAACGGCTCTGTCGAAGTGGCCCCCCGCGCCGGGCTGGCAGATGCGATCTGCGACCTGGTCTCTACCGGCGCCACCCTCGAAGCCAACGGCCTGCGCGAAGTTGAAGTGATCTACCGCTCTAAAGCCTGCCTGATCCAGCGCGACGGCGAAATGCCGGATGCCAAACAGCAGCTGATTGACCGCCTGCTGACCCGTATCCAGGGCGTTATCCAGGCGCGCGAATCCAAATACATCATGATGCACGCCCCGACCGAGCGCCTGGACGAAGTCATCGCCCTGCTGCCGGGCGCCGAGCGCCCGACCATTCTGCCGCTGGCCGGCGATCAGCAGCGCGTGGCGATGCACATGGTGAGCAGCGAAACCCTGTTCTGGGAAACCATGGAAAAACTGAAAGCCCTGGGCGCCAGCTCTATTCTGGTGCTGCCTATTGAGAAGATGATGGAGTAATGGCCATGAGCTTTAACACAATCATCGACTGGAATAGCTGTACCGCCGAACAGCAGCGCGCGCTGCTGATGCGCCCGGCGATTTCCGCCTCTGAGAGCATTACCCGCACCGTGGCGGAGATCCTCGACAACGTAAAAGCCCGCGGCGACAACGCCCTGCGGGAGTACAGCGCTAAGTTCGATAAAACCGAGGTTGGGGCGCTGCGGGTCAGCGAGCAGCAAATCCGCGAAGCCAGCGCGCGCCTGAGCGATGAGTTAAAGCAGGCGATGGCGGTGGCGGTGCAGAACATCGACACCTTCCACACCGCCCAGAAGCTGCAAAACGTGGATGTGGAAACCCTGCCCGGGGTGCGCTGCCAGCAGGTAACCCGCCCGGTAGACGCCGTGGGCCTATATATTCCCGGCGGTTCCGCCCCGCTCTTCTCTACCGTACTGATGCTGGCCACTCCGGCACGCATCGCCGGCTGTCGTAAGGTGGTGCTCTGCTCGCCGCCGCCCATCGCCGATGAAATTCTTTACGCGGCCCAGCTGTGCGGCGTGCAGGAGATCTTTAACGTCGGCGGCGCGCAGGCCATTGCGGCACTGGCCATGGGCACCGAATCCGTGCCGCGGGTGGATAAAATCTTTGGCCCGGGCAACGCCTTTGTGACCGAAGCCAAGCGCCAGGTTAGCCAGCGTCTGGACGGGGCGGCTATCGATATGCCAGCCGGACCGTCGGAGGTGCTGGTGATCGCCGACAGCGGCGCCACCCCTGATTTCGTGGCCTCCGACCTGCTATCCCAGGCGGAACATGGCCCGGACTCGCAGGTGATCCTGCTGACTCCGGATGCCGACATGGCAGTACGCGTCGGCGAAGCCGTGGAGCGCCAGCTTGCCGACCTGCCCCGCGCCGACACCGCGCGTCAGGCGCTGTCGGCCAGCCGCCTAATCGTGGCCCGGGATCTGGACCAGTGCGTGGAAATCTCCAACCTGTACGGCCCGGAGCACCTGATTATTCAGACCCGTAACGCCCGCAGTCTGGTTGAGCGTATCACCAGCGCAGGCTCGGTGTTCCTCGGAGACTGGTCGCCGGAATCGGCGGGGGATTACGCCTCCGGCACTAACCACGTGCTGCCGACCTACGGCTACACCGCCACCTGCTCCAGCCTGGGGCTGGCGGATTTCCAGAAACGCATGACCGTGCAGGAGCTCTCCCGGGAAGGCTTCGCCTCTCTGGCCTCGACCATTGAGATCCTCGCCGCCGCCGAGCGCCTCACCGCCCACAAAAACGCCGTTACGCTGCGGGTTGCAGCCCTGAAGGAGCAAGCATGAACATTGAAGAGCTGGCCCGCGACAACGTTCGCGCGCTGACCCCCTATCAGTCTGCGCGCCGGCTGGGCGGCAACGGCGACGTGTGGCTGAACGCCAATGAATTCCCGACCCCGGTGGAGTATTCCCTCACCCGCCAGACGCTGAACCGCTACCCGGAGTGTCAGCCGAAGGCGGTGATTGAGAACTACGCCGCCTACGCAGGGGTGAAGCCGGAGCAGGTGCTGGTCAGCCGCGGCGCCGACGAGGGCATCGAGCTGCTGATCCGCGCCTTCTGCGAGCCGGGCAAAGACGCGGTGCTTTACTGCCCGCCCACCTACGGCATGTACAGCGTAAGCAGCGAGACCTTTAACGTTGAGCTGCGCAAAGTGCCCGCCCGCGATGACTGGCAGCTCGATCTGCAGGCCATCGCCGACAATCTCGACGGCGTTAAGGTGGTGTTTGTTTGCAGTCCGAACAACCCGACCGGGCAGCTGATTAATCCTGCGGATATCCGCGCCCTGCTGGAGATGACCCGCGGCAAGGCGCTGGTGGTGGCCGACGAGGCCTATATTGAATTCTGCCCACAGGCGACGCTGGCCGGCTGGCTGGACGAGTATGAACATTTAGTAGTGCTGCGTACCCTGTCGAAAGCCTTCGCCCTGGCCGGGCTGCGCTGCGGCTTTACTCTGGCCAATAAAGCGGTAATCGACCTGCTGATGAAGGTGATCGCCCCCTACCCGCTCTCCACGCCGGTGGCGGATATCGCCGCGCAGGCCCTGACGCCCCAGGGCATCGATGCCATGCGCGGGCGGGTGGCGCAGATCCTCGATGAGCGTGCGTATCTGGTCGCGGCCCTAAAAAACATTCCCTGCGTTGAGCAGGTGTTTGACTCGGAAACCAACTATATTCTGGTGCGCTTCACCGCCTCCAGCGCGGTGTTTAAATCTTTGTGGGATCAGGGCATTATCTTACGAGACCAGAACAAACAACCCTCCCTGAGCGGCTGCCTGCGCATCACCATCGGCACCCGGGAAGAGAGCCAGCGCGTTATCGACGCCCTGAATGCGGAGAAAGTATGAGCCAGAAGTACCTCTTTATCGATCGTGATGGCACCCTGATTGCCGAGCCTCCCAGCGATTATCAGGTGGATCGCTTCAACAAGCTGGCATTTGAAGCCGACGCGATCCCCGTGCTGCTGAAGCTGCAAAAAGCCGGTTTTCGCCTGGTGATGATCACCAACCAGGACGGGCTGGGTACCGACAGCTTCCCGCAGGCGGATTTTGACGGCCCGCATAATCTGATGATGCAGATCCTCACCTCTCAGGGCGTGGCCTTTGATGAAGTGCTGATCTGCCCGCATCTGCCGGCGGATAACTGCGACTGCCGCAAGCCGAAAATCAGGCTGGTAGAGCAGTATCTGGCGGACGGGGCGCTGGATAAAGCCAACAGCTACGTGATTGGCGATCGCGCCACCGATATCCAGCTGGCCGAGAACATGGGCATTACCGGCCTGCTCTACAACCGCAGCGACCTGAACTGGACGATGATTGGCGAGCAGCTGACCCGACGCGACCGCTATTCTCACGTTGAGCGCAACACCAAAGAGACCCAGATTGACGTGAAGGTATGGCTGGATCGCGAAGGCGGCAGCAAAATCCACACCGGCGTGGGCTTTTTTGACCATATGCTGGACCAGATCTGCACCCACGGCGGTTTTCGCATGGAGATCAACGTTAAGGGCGATCTCTACATCGACGATCACCACACCGTGGAGGATACCGGCCTGGCGCTGGGCGAAGCGCTGAAGCTGGCCCTGGGCGACAAGCGCGGCATCAACCGTTTTGGCTTCGTGCTGCCGATGGATGAGTGCCTGGCCCGCTGCGCGCTGGACATTTCCGGCCGTCCGCACCTGGAGTACAAAGCCGACTTCACCTACCAGCGCGTGGGCGATCTCAGCACCGAAATGGTGGAACACTTCTTCCGCTCGCTCTCCTACACCATGGGCGTGACATTGCACCTGAAGACCAAAGGTAAAAACGATCACCACCGGGTAGAGAGCCTGTTTAAAGCCTTTGGCCGCACCCTGCGCCAGGCCATCCGCGTGGAAGGCGATACCCTGCCGTCGTCGAAAGGAGTGCTTTAATGAGCGTCGTGATCCTTGATACGGGCTGCGCCAACCTTAACTCGGTGCGATCGGCCATCACCCGCCACGGCTACGAGCCGGTGGTCAGCCGCGACCCCGACCTGGTGCTGCGCGCGGACAAGCTGTTCTTACCCGGCGTGGGTACCGCCCAGGCGGCGATGGACCAGATCCACGCCCGGGAGCTGGTAGAGCTGATTAAAGCCTGCACCCAGCCGGTGCTGGGGATCTGCCTCGGCATGCAGCTGCTGGGCAGCCGCAGCGAAGAGAACAGCGGCGTCGGCCTGCTGAATATCATCGAGCAGGAGGTGCCGAAGATGGCCGACCACGGCCTGCCGCTGCCGCACATGGGCTGGAACCGCGTCTTCCCGAAAGCGGGCAATCGCCTGTTCCAGGGCATCGAAGACGGATCCTACTTCTATTTTGTCCACAGCTATGCCATGCCGGTGAACACCTGGACCATCGCCCAGTGCAATTATGGCGAAGCCTTCACGGCGGCGGTGCAGAAAGATAACTTTTACGGCGTGCAGTTCCACCCGGAACGCTCCGGCGCCGCGGGCGCCCAGCTGCTGAAAAACTTCCTGGAGATGTAATGATAATCCCGGCATTAGATTTGATTGACGGCACCGTTGTCCGTCTGCACCAGGGCGACTACGGCCAGCAGCGCGACTACGGTAAAGATCCCCTGCCGCGCCTGCAGGACTATGCGGCCCAGGGGGCCGAAGTGCTGCACCTGGTCGACCTGACCGGTGCCAAAGAGCCGGCAAAACGCCAGATCCCGCTGCTGAAAAAGCTGGTGGCCGGCGTGAACGTCCCGGTGCAGGTTGGCGGCGGCGTGCGCAGCGAAGAGGACGTCGCGGCCCTGCTGGACGCGGGCGTGGCCCGCGTGGTGGTGGGCTCAACGGCGGTAAAAGAGCCGGAGATGGTAGAGGGCTGGTTCAAACGCTTTGGCGCCGACGCGCTGGTGCTGGCGTTAGATGTGCGTATCGATGCCCGGGGCGCTAAACAGGTTGCCGTCAGCGGCTGGCAGGAGAACTCCGGCGTGACGCTGGAGGCGCTGGTTGAGCGCTATCTGCCGGTGGGCCTGAAGCACGTGCTGTGCACCGATATTTCCCGGGACGGCACCCTGGCGGGCTCCAACGTCTCGCTGTATGAAGAGGTGTGCGCCCGTTATCCGCAGGTGGCGTTTCAGTCCTCCGGCGGTATTGGCGATCTGAATGATATCGCCGCCCTGCGCGGCACCGGCGTGCGCGGCGTAATCGTTGGCCGCGCCCTGCTGGAAGAAAAATTCACGGTGACGGAGGCAATTCAATGCTGGCAAAACGGATAATCCCCTGCCTTGACGTACGCGATGGACAGGTGGTGAAGGGGGTGCAGTTCCGCAACCACGAAATCATCGGCGATATCGTCCCGCTGGCCAAACGCTACGCCGACGAGGGCGCCGACGAGCTGGTGTTCTATGATATCACTGCCTCCAGCGATGGCCGGGTGGTGGACAAAAGCTGGGTTGAGCGCGTGGCGGAAGTGATCGATATCCCTTTCTGCGTGGCGGGCGGCATTAAAACCGCTGAGGATGCGGCAAAAATCCTCTCCTTCGGCGCGGATAAAATTTCCATCAACTCCCCTGCCCTGGCAGAGCCTGAGCTCATCACCCGCCTGGCGGACCGCTTTGGCGTCCAGTGCATCGTGGTGGGTATCGATACCTGGTTCGACGAGACCAGCGGTAAATATCACGTTAATCAATATACCGGTGACGAAAGCCGCACCCGGGTTACCCAGTGGGAGACGCTGGAGTGGGTGCAGGAAGTGCAAAAGCGCGGCGCGGGCGAAATCGTGCTGAACATGATGAACCAGGACGGGGTGCGTAACGGCTACGACCTGGAACAGCTGAGAAAAGTCCGGGCGGTATGTAACGTGCCGCTGATCGCCTCCGGCGGCGCGGGCACCATGGAACACTTCCTCGAGGCCTTCCGCGACGCTAACGTCGACGGCGCGCTGGCGGCATCGGTATTCCATAAGCAAATTATTAATATTGACGAGTTAAAAACGTTCCTGGCGGATCGGGGCGTGGAGATTAGGGTATGTTAACAGAGCAACAACGAGCGGCGCTGGACTGGGAAAAAACCGACGGCCTGATGCCGGCGGTGGTTCAGCATGCGGTATCTGGCGAAGTGCTGATGCTGGGGTATATGAACCAGCAGGCGCTGGATAAAACCATCGACAGCGGCAAGGTGACCTTCTTCTCGCGCACCAAACAGCGTTTATGGACCAAGGGGGAAACCTCGGGCCATTTTCTTAACGTCGTGAGCATGGCGCCGGACTGCGATAACGATACCCTGCTTATCTTGGTGAATCCCATCGGCCCTACCTGCCACAAGGGCACCAGCAGCTGCTTTGGCGAGGCTAGCCACCAGTGGCTTTTCCTCTATCAGCTGGAGCAGCTGCTGGGCGAGCGTAAAACCGCTGACCCGGAAAGTTCATATACGGCGAAGCTGTACGCCAGCGGCACCAAGCGCATCGCCCAGAAGGTGGGTGAAGAAGGGGTAGAGACGGCGCTGGCGGCAACGGTGAACGATCGCCACGAGCTGACCAACGAGGCCTCCGACCTGATGTACCACCTGCTGGTGCTGCTGCAGGATCAGGAGCTCGACCTGACAATGGTGATTGAGAACCTGCGCAATCGCCACAAATAAAAAACCACCTCGTTGGGAGGTGGTTTCAGAGCGTTTATAAAACCGGGGAAACCCGGTTTTTTATTATCAGGCTTTGCGCTGGTAGTTGCGCATCGCGTTGCGGCCAAGCACCACGCCGGAACCAATCAGGCCACCCAGCAGAACGGACAGGATCAGCACGATAGCGCGTTTGGGGCTGTCGCGACGAATCGGGAGATCGGGCTTCATCACGTAGCGGTAGGCGTGGATAGATTTGGCATCGAGCTGAAGCTTATCGATATCCAGCAGGCGCTGTTTTTTCCCATAATAATCACCGCCAAAAGTTAACGGGCGCGAGGCCTCTCGCTCGACCATTACTGAAAGCGCGTCGGTTCCCAGTAAGAACATGCTATCCTGGGTAACGTCCTGAGTCTGCTGAATCTGCGGTTTGGTAACGCCAGCCGCCTGAGCATATTTAAGTGATTCGCTTAACTGCTTGATGCGCAAATCTTTCTGTTCCTGAGCAATCTCTTCCTGATTTTCTAGAGAGTTTTTGAGGGTCGCAACCTGCTGCTCAATATTTTCTCTTAAATCACTATAAAGCTCTTTGCCAATTTGTTCGTCGATTTGCTGGATGTATAGGGCAAGCTGTTTTTGCGCACCTTCGGCGGAGTGGCCTACATAGCCTACGCGCAGAGGCATGGTCTGGCCTTTAACAACAGGTTCAACGGTCAGCGTCTCTGGCTCTTCCTGATTCTCAAGAGTACCAGCAAGCGCCGAGAAGGCTGCATTATAACGGTTAAATACGTTTGACTGGATGCCCTGTAATGATGGCGCAGCTCCGCCATAGAGGATATCAAGCGCTGTGCTGTAAGTGCCGATTTGTGCGGCATCGGGTTGCGTAATGATTGATGAAGAGGACCACTTTTCCTTAGCGAACATGAGATAGATTGCGGCAATAGCAATTGCAATAGCGATAAATGCAGCGATTAACCACTTCCCACGCCACAACTGCAATATAAGATCAATTAAATCAATCTGTTCCGGGTCACCGCTACGAGTCACCCGGTTGTTGTTATTGTACGTCATAAAGTCCTTAGCAAGCGAAAACCACAAGGTAATTAGTTACTAACACAGTTTATCGGGAGTTACAGGAATTTCTATAGGAATAAGGTGAGCTAAACAAACAAGTTAGCAGTTTTGGACGATTTTTCTATTTTAGTCTAAGAAAAATTAACTGAAAGCAAAGATACCTGCTGTATGCAGGTATCTTCAAATACTCTTAATCACTACCGAACAGATCGCGGGTATAAACTTTATCAGCAACGTCTGCAAGTTCTTCAGCCATACGGTTGGAGATGATGACGTCGGCCTCTGCTTTAAACGCGTCCAAATCACGTTCCACGCGAGAATTGAAGAAAGCGTCCTCTTTCATCACCGGCTCATAAATGATAACCGGGATCCCCTTGGCTTTGATGCGCTTCATAATGCCCTGGATTGAAGAGGCGCGGAAGTTATCAGAACCGCTCTTCATAATCAGGCGATAGATACCCACCACTTTCGGCTTACGGGCCAGGATGGAGTCAGCGATAAAGTCCTTACGCGTGCGATTAGCATCCACAATGGCCGAGATAATGTTATTCGGCACCGACTGGTAGTTTGCTAACAGCTGTTTGGTGTCTTTCGGCAGACAGTAGCCACCGTAGCCGAACGAAGGATTGTTATAATGATTGCCAATACGCGGATCGAGGCAGACGCCCTCGATAATCTGTTTGGTGTTCAGCCCCAGGCTTTCGGCATAGCTGTCCAGCTCGTTAAAGTAGGCGACACGCATGGCCAGGTAGGTGTTGGCGAAGAGTTTAATCGCCTCAGCTTCAGTGGGATCGGTAAACAGAACTTCAATATCTTTCTTAATCGCCCCTTCCTGCAGCAGCGCGGCAAAGCGCTCGGCACGCTCGGAACGTTCGCCGATCACAATCCGCGAAGGGTGGAGATTGTCATAAAGCGCCCTGCCCTCACGCAGGAACTCCGGTGAGAAGATGACGTTATCAATCCCAAGCTGTTCTTTTATCGATTGAGTAAAACCTACCGGGATGGTTGATTTAATGATCATAACCGCGTCCGGATTAATTTCCGTTACGTCTTTAATCACGGCTTCAACGCTTGATGTATTGAAGTAGTTGGTTTTGGGATCGTAGTCCGTTGGCGTGGCTATGATAACGAAATCAGCGTCACGATAAGCATCTTGCTTATCCGTTGTTGCGCGGAAATTAAGCGGTTTATTGGTTAAATATTCCTGGATTTCTTTATCTACAATTGGCGAGATCTTCTGGTTGAGCATATCAACCTTGGCCTGCACGATGTCCAGGGCTACCACTTCGTGGTGCTGTGCAATCAGGATCCCGTTCGAAAGACCCACATAACCTGTTCCAGAGATTGTTATTTTCATTCGTTCAACGTCTTAATTTAGAAGAATGTGGAGGCGAGCTTAGCGCCAGCGCGATACATAACTGATGGGGTTTTTACCCCTTTAGCAGAGCGGCTGTCAATAAGGACGACGCGGTATCAGAAAGTCCTTATGGAACTGATTCTTTAGGTATAACCAGGCATTATTTTATGAAACCACTCATCACAAGGTTTCTCATGCAAAAAAAAGCCCGGTGATCTTCACCGGGCTTCCATCTGGCTTTTCTGAATCAGATTAATCCAACCATTCGGTGTGGAACACACCATCTTTATCAGTACGCTTGTAGGTATGCGCACCGAAGTAGTCACGCTGAGCCTGGATCAGGTTAGCAGGCAGAACGGCTGCGCGGTAGCTATCGTAGTAAGCCACTGCGGCAGAGAAGGTCGGAACCGGGATACCGTTCTGGACCGCATAAGCCACAACGTCACGCAATGCCTGCTGATAGTCATCGGCGATTTGCTTGAAGTATGGCGCCAGCAGCAGGTTAGCGATACCGGCGTTTTCAGCATAGGCATCGGTAATTTTCTGCAGGAACTGAGCGCGGATAATACAGCCGGCACGGAAGATCTTCGCGATTTCGCCGTAGTTTAGATCCCAGTTGTTCTCGTCAGACGCTGCGCGCAGCTGGGAGAAGCCCTGAGCATAAGAGACGATTTTGCCGAGATAAAGCGCACGACGTACTTTCTCAATAAATTCAGCTTTATCACCTGCTGGTTTAGCCTGCGGACCGCTCAGCACTTTAGAAGCAGCTACACGCTGCTCTTTCAGGGAGGAGATATAGCGTGCGAATACAGATTCAGTAATCAGCGACAGAGGTTCGCCGAGATCCAGGGAGCTCTGGCTGGTCCATTTACCGGTACCTTTGTTTGCCGCCTCGTCCAGAATTACATCGACCAGGTATTTACCCTCTTCATCTTTCTTAGTGAAGATATCCTTGGTGATGTCGATCAGGTAGCTGTTCAGCTCGCCCTTATTCCACTCAGAGAAGGTCTGCGCCAGCTCTTCGTTGGAAAGGTTCAGGCCGCCTTTAAGCAGAGAGTAGGCTTCTGCTATCAGCTGCATATCGCCGTATTCAATACCGTTATGCACCATCTTCACATAATGACCCGCACCGTCCGGACCAATGTAGGTTACGCAAGGCTCACCATCTTCAGCAACGGCAGCGATTTTGGTCAGGATGGGAGCAACCAGTTCATAGGCTTCTTTCTGGCCCCCAGGCATGATAGACGGACCTTTAAGAGCGCCCTCTTCACCACCGGACACGCCGGTACCGATGAAGTTAAAACCTTCTGCAGAGAGTTCGCGGTTACGGCGAATAGTGTCGTGGAAGAAAGTATTACCGCCATCAATGATGATGTCGCCTTTATCCAGGTACGGCTTGAGGGAATCGATAGCCGCATCAGTGCCAGCACCCGCTTTAACCATTAACAGGATACGACGCGGTGTTTCCAGAGATTCAACAAATTCCTGCACCGTGTAAAAAGGAACCAGTTTCTTGCCTGGGTTTTCGGCAATCACTTCTTCGGTCTTGTCACGGGAGCGGTTGAAAACGGAGACGGTATAACCACGGCTTTCGATGTTGAGCGCCAGATTGCGCCCCATCACTGCCATACCGACAACGCCGATTTGTTGTTTGGACATTACATACTCCTGTCAGGTGTGGTCGCCACGACGTTAGCGCGGCTTCAAATGTAGACTAAATCTTAACTCACTTCAGAACCAAAATGATAGAAGCAAACTAAGCAACCAATGTTGTGACTATTAAGTACATTTAATCAACTTTCTTAAATAAAGTAATTACTTCCATCTGTTTATGTAGTTTTGATATAAAACGTCGTTGCCACAGTAATAAGCCAGTAATACCAAGATGCAGAAAATAAAATCACTTAGAAATGCTAAATTTTATCTAAACAACCTCTACTATATAACATTAAAATGATTTAACAATCTGAAGAATTACAAAAAAACACACCTGCCTTTAGACCAAGATTAACTCTAAAGAAGTAATCAAAAATATAATTTTCACTAAATTATCAATGCATCTTACAGTTCTAATCGCTTACAAGGAAGGTTATTTACTTATTCTGGCCAACAAAAAAAATAAGTAGTACACGTATAAAAATCAAAATGGAGTTTGATGAATTTACACAGAAACCTAAAGAGGCACATGTTAAAACATATGAAAAGATAACTTTTTTCAAAGGCAAACATATACAACTAGAAACTCAATAAAAAATTACACTGGGGCAAAAAAACCTTAAAAAAATATCAAAAGATAAAATTATTTATTTTACCAATTTTAAATTAAAACATTAAAATTACTGATTGTACAAATATAATTCGGGCTAAAATTTTAAAAACTTATTATAAAGCGCCACCTTTAATTATCTCTTTTAAAAAAAATAAAATAACTTTATTTTATGAGTCAAGCCCTGCCCTAAAGTTAATTTAGATAAACAATAATTAATTACGAAATTTTATAACCCATATTTAAACAAGTACTTAAAAAACATAACAAACATATGTTTATTTATAGTTTTATATTTTATATGTCTAACGATGTTTTTTATAGGCATAACTAATCATAAATAAAGGCAGTAGATGGAAAATAAATTTAATCACCAGTACTAAACATCTTTTGATGCTAAATTGTTTAAGTATCATCATATACTTAAACCTAAGTGAGAACTCACTAAAAGCTTTTTTTATCCCTCTTCGACGAGAAAAGGTATTGGCGTTAATTCTGTAATCCAATAAGACTTCTGGAAGGTTATGAAACCGAAATCCTTTTTCTAAAAGATTTAGCCATAATGCCATATCCTCAGTAAATCTTGTATCTAAGGGATAACGTATTCCGCCCTCGAAAACAGTACTTCTAAACATAACTGTTGGATGAATAAAGGGACACCTTATAATACTGTATTTTTTAAGACTGTCATGATCAAGCGGAACTCGTTTCAAATCAAGAGCGTATTCGCTGCCAAATTCATGGCAATAACTCCCTAATACATCTATATCATTCTGTTTCTCGAGGAAAGCAAATTGCTTTTCAATACGATTTTGATGCGATATATCATCCGTATCCATTCTAGCAATATATGTATATCTTTTGCTTAATGTTATGTCAATCAAAGTATTTAGAGCAAAAGCTAGGCCTTTATTGACCTCTCCATAAAAAGTATAGAAGTTTTGATATTTTTCGAAATATTTAATTACATCCTGTAGCGATTCTGTTATAGGACCGTCCACATATAAATACACATCTACTTTCATCGTTTGAGCAAAAAGGCTTGAGAGACTTTCATAAAAATATTGTGGTTTTTCTGCTCTATAAACGCTTAGTATTATAGCAACGCTGTGATTCATCCTATAAAACATTCCATCTAATGAAAACTTTGACATAAATATGAAGGCTATGAACGTATCATAGCCGTTTACATATTAAGTTATTTTAAAATTTTTAATATTTCTTCAGTTTTAATTTGCATAAGTTGCTCGTTACCTTGCGATTCAACATTGAGACGTACTACTGGCTCTGTATTGGATGAACGCAGGTTAAAGCGCCAGTCCGCAAACGACATACTGATGCCGTCGGTGCGGTCGATCTCCAGCGCGTGGAGGGCAAAGTGGTGCTCCACCCGGGCGATGGCTTCGGCGGGCAGCTCCAGCTTGCTGTTGATTTCGCCGCTGGCCGGGAAGGCCGCCATGC
>Ga0268257_1000705_pt1 | contig 35452 bp, 26 predicted proteins | sample AgamicAtPrz_FD_200249 | JGI IMG/M metagenome (GOLD analysis project Ga0268257, IMG submission 200249) | Agave microbial communities from Guanajuato, Mexico - At.P.rz (v2) (version 3) | ecosystem: Host-associated > Plants > Phyllosphere > Phylloplane/Leaf | place: Guanajuato, Mexico | collected... | reverse complement strand
TGATCAACGGCCACCCGGCCTGTCGCAGCGGCGATCGCAGCACCTGCGAGGCGGTGATCGTCGATGGCGGACTGGTGTCGAACAACGTGCGCATCGGCGGCGGGCCGATCGTGGTGCGCGAGATCCGTAGCGGCAAGACGCCGGGGATCGGCTTGGCGATTACGGCGTTGATGATGTTGCGCGGGCGTGGAGGCAAGTTCTACAGCAAGTTCGGGTGCATGCTCGTCGGAGGCGTGGTCAGTTTTGCCAGCAGCCAGGTGACCGCCGCCCTGACTTCGGCCATCGTCGGCTCGCCAAACCCTGTCCACGCGCCCACTGGCGCGAAGATCCTGAGCGACGAACACGACCTCGACTTCACCCTCCAGGCCATGATCCCACTGGACTGGCAACGCTACTACAACAGTCGCGACGAACGCCGCGAGGGCCTGTTCGGTGCCAGCTGGAGCGTCCCCTACGAAGTGTCTGTGAGGGTCGAGCACGACCGCCTGATCTATACCGACGAACAAGCTCGCGTCATCGACATGGGCATGATCGCCCTCGGCGACGCCGTCTTCAGCGCTGGCGAAGGCATCAGCGTGCGACGCGCCCTTGATGGCGAGCTGCTGATCGAAGACATCAGCAGTGGCCTCTATCGTTTGTTCGAACCCAGTCCACAGGACGCCAACCACCTGCGGCTGGCGAAACTGGGAGATCGCAACGACAACCGCATCCACCTGGACTATGACGATCTCGGGCGCCTGATGTGGCTGCGCGACACCTTTGACCGCGTGCGGATCAAGCTGCACTACAGCGGCGCTTGGCCACGTCGAGTCAGCCATATCGAACGGGTGTTCGTCGATGACGATGCCGAAACGCTCGCCAGCTATCGCTATGACGCCGCTGGCGATCTGGCCGAGGTCCACGATGCACTGGGGCAATTGCAGCGTCGATTCATGTATGACGAAGGTCGGCGCATGGTCGGGCATCAAACAGCCAATGGCCTGCTTTGCCATTACCAGTGGCAGAAGCTGGACGACTGGCGGGTGATCCGGCACTGGACCAACGCCGGCGACGTGTATCACTTCGAATACGATATCGAGGCTGGCATCACCTGCATCACCGACCCGTTGCTACGCACCAGTGTGCGGCGCTGGAACGCGCAGTTCCAGATCATCGAGTCGAGCAACGCGTTGGGCCAGACTTGGCGCTTCCACTGGAACGATGAACGTCAGCTGCTTGCCGCCACCGATCCTGAAGGCGGTGAATGGCGCTTCAGCTACGACGAATCCGGCAACCTGTGCGAAACCATCGATCCGTTGGGACGCAGTGAATCGACCCAGTGGCTCGAGCATTGGGCGTTGCCTCGCAGTGAAACCAATGCCGCCGGGGCAACCTGGACCTATCGCTACGACCAGCACGGCAACTGTATTCGCGAAACCGACCCCTTGGGCGAGGTGACGCGCTACCGCCATGACGAACATGGCCTACCGCTGGAAACCATCGACGCCACGGGCAAGCGCCAACGTCAGCGCTGGAACGAACAAGGTCTGCTGATCGAGCAGGTGGACTGCTCAGGCTACGCCACACGGTTGCGCTACGACCGGCGCGGCCATTTGCAGAGTCTGACCAACGCCCTCGGCCAGACCAGTCACTTCCAACACAATGCCTTGGGACATCGGATACGCCAGGAGCTGGCGGATGGGCGAATTGTCCAGTACCGGTACACCGCCTCGGGCCTGCTCGAATGCTTCATCGATCCGCTCGGCAACGCCGAGCATTTTCGCTATGACCTGAATGGCCAGCTCATCGAGCAGCGGGACAACCTCGGCCGGCCGACGCTGTTTACCTATGACCGTTGCACACGACTGGTGGCACTGACCAACAGCAACGGTGAGTCCTATCGTTTCTCCTGGGATGAGGCGAACCGCCTGGCCGTGCATGAAAATCTGGATGGCAGTCGCAAGGCCTACCAGTACGATGGACTCGGCCAGATCATCGCCATGGACTTCATTCCGGCGCCGGGCGCCGGAGAGGCGCCGATCCATCACCGCCTTCGACGTGACGCCGCCGGCAGGCTGGTTGCGTTGCTTACCGAGGACGACAGCACTACCTACAGTCTCGATCCGATGGACCGGTTGATGGAGGTGATCAGCGAGGATCGTCAGGGGAATGTGCAACGCGTCGCATTCGAGCATGATGCCTGCGGACGCCGCACTGCCGAAAGCAACAGTGCCGGAAGGCTGGAGCACACCTACGACGCACTGGACAATCGCTTGCAGACGCGGCTGCCCGATGGCCGCCAACTGAACCGCCTGGTGTATGGCTCGGGACACCTCCATCAGATCAACATCGACGGGCAGGTGATCTGCGATTTCGAGCGCGATCGCCTGCACCGTGAGGTCTCGCGAACCCAGGGACGGCTGCTTACCCGTAGCCAATATGACCTCAGTGGCCGGCCGAGCGCCCGTCTGCGCTGGGGCGCCGACCACAACGAACACCTGCCCGCGCCCTGGCAGCAGCGCTTCGACTTCGATGATCGCGACAATCTGGTGCGCTACCTGCGCCAGCAACCCGATCATCAACATCAGCTGCTGATGCATTACGACGCAACGGATCGCCTGCTTGCCAACCAGGGACCGCTGCCAGGCCAAAACGAACAGTACCGCTATGACGCGGCGGCAAACCGTGTGTCCGACGCTGGGCAAGTCGCCCGTCATGACCAGTTGCTACAGCTGGAAGATCGCCACTACCGCTATGACGGTTTCGGACGCCTCTCGGAAAAACGCAGCACGCTGTATGGCGAACAGCATATGAGCTACGACCAGCATCATCGCCTTGTTCAGGTGCGCTCTGTGCGCGGCGGGCGCGAACGCATCGTCAAGCTGCACTATGACCCTCTCGGGCGCCGCATCGGCAAGACCGAGCACGACGATCAGGGCAATCTGCTGGGCAGCACCGACTTTGGCTGGGACGGTCTCAAATTGCTGCAAGAGCGCTGCAACGGCCACCTCACTTTGTATGTCCATGAACCGGGCTATAGAGTCCTGGCACGTGTCGACGGTCAAGGTACGCATCAACGCACGCTCCATTACCACAACGCCCTCAACGGTCTGCCCGAGCAACTGACCGACAGTGACGGCACGCTGGCTTGGGAGGGCGAATGCTCCGCCTGGGGCATGACCTTGCGCGAGTGGAGGACTGATGACTTCATCGAACAGCAGAACCTGCGCTTTCAAGGTCAGTACCTGGACCGTGAGACAGGCCTGCACTACAACCTGTTCCGCTACTATGACCCACAGAGCGGCCGCTTCACTCAGCCCGACCCTATTGGCCTGGAAGGCGGCATCAACCTGTACCGCTATGCGCCTAACCCTGTCGGCGGGATAGATCCGCACGGGTTGGACTGGAGCTATTTCCTTTCAGACGAGAAAGGCAACCCGTATTACAACGGGCGAGCCTCGGACAACGATACGCTCGAAGGCGTGGTACGCCGACATATGGAAACCAAGGGCGCAGACGGCCCACGCTTCAAGGAAGGTGACCGCATCAACCGCGTGACACCGATTGGTACCGACTACGACACGATACGCGGCATCGAGGACTCAGGGATCCGCGAGCGAGAAGTGCTCGGCAGGAAGAGCCCGAACGTGCGAGGCAACAAGATCTATGGCATCTCCGACGCCAAGGCGAAAAAAGATCCTGGCCTCGAGCGGATAGCGCTCGCCAACGACTTCCTGAAGGCACGCGGTGTCAGCAAAGTCACGCAACTGCCCGTGCTCGACAGCCGTGGCGCCCTGCCCCCCAAGGCCAACAAAAGCTCCTGCGGGAAATGAACATGACTGCAACTCCTGAACAACTTTGCAAGATCCTCAAGGCCCAGCATCCCAGCGAGCCACCAAGCTCGGCGCTGGTAGCCACAGGCCTGGCGACCGAGACCCGCAGAATGAGCCATGACCAGGTGCTTACCTGGCTGTTCAAGGAGCGAGAGACCGTGGTGAAGGAAGAGGTGGCCGCCAACTTTCTCACCGGTGTCGAGCGCAACCAGGCCTACCTGCGCGCCGCCCTGTCGGCCTATGCTTGCGCGACACACCTGCCGCAACACGCCTTCACGGCGCAGGACCAACTGAACTGTCAGGTCTGCAGTTTCTTCAAGGAGCGCGAAGTCAACTTCATTGCCCTCAACAGGGTGCGTTTTCTGATCGGCGCAGCGCTTTTCGGCAGCCCCTCCAATATCGCGTTCCAGTTGCAGGAGCATAACGCCGGGCCGAAAGAACAGCCGGGCAACCTGGAGCTGATGGTGTCGATCCTGGACCTGATCCGTAACGTGCCTGCCGTGACCAAACCCAAGGACCTGCTCAAGCTGCTGCGTAAACTACCCGGTATCAAGATGAGCGAAGAAGAGGGCCGGGGTTTCCTCGACCTGCTTGGACACTGCGGGATACTGCAGACGCCGGAGCATCCAGGCCTGCTGTACCGCTACACCAACCTCGGCCTGGCGCCACGCAGCGCGCGCTCGTCGGACTGGAGCTACCCGATGGACTTCTGGCGCGGTGAGCATGGCCTCAACCAGGACGCCCTGCGCTATTGGTTCAGCGACTATCCCGAATTGCTCAAGGTTTAAGCCCTAGGTAGCCAATCGATGTGGCAGGATCGGCCTGAGCGCCAGCTGATACCGTCGAAGGGACACCAAACCTCTGCTGCGTGATCCTGACATGATCAACTTGAGGTCAGCGCAAAGAACTGGATATCTGCTTCAGGTCTCCACTTGGGCACCTGAACCAGGCCTTCGGACGGGGAACCTCTATCTGATGACCGACTGGCAACAACTCTACGAAAAGCATGAGACCAAGCTCGACCGCCTCTACGACGATGTAGAAGAAGGCAAGCTGGAGCGGCTACGTGCGTTCGCGCAGAAATACCCCGAACTGCTGGTGCTGCCCCGCTATGGCGAGGCCGACGAGGAGGGGCTGCTGCACATGGCCGCCCGAGCCGGACAGGCGGCGAGCTGTGGCCTGCTCCTGGAGCTGGGCCTGGCGCCGAACCAGCCGTATGTAGACGAGGGTCATGCCAGTGCTCTTGAACTGGCAGCCAGCGAAGGGCACCTTGAAACCTGCGTTTGCCTGCTCGATGCCGGTGCCTGGGTCGACGGCCTGCCACTCAGCGTCTGCCCACCGCTATACGCAGCGGCCCAATCGGGCCACAACGAGGTCGTTGCACTGCTGCTGACACGAGGCGCACAGGTCAATCGCCTGCACCGACGCGCCAATGACAGCGCACTGGACGCTGCGCGCGAATGGGGGCATCAGCGCACGGTCGATCTGCTGCTCGAACACGGCGCACGCAGCATCAACGATGTCGAGGGCGCCGATGCCGAAGGCGCCGGACAGGCCATTGTCACCTTCGTGCACAATACCGCTGGGTGGGTCCTGCCTACCGCGTTCTGCCCTCCCACTGAAGACCCTCGCAGCAAGCTGCATGTCAGCCTGATCGATAGCAAGACCGACTACAAGCTGCTGTTCACCACCGGCCTGTACCAGGTTGCCCCGATGACCGAGTTGCTCCTCTGCCTGCCAGGTGACTGGGCACTGCCCCAGGCCGGATTGCCGGTGCCAGACGCCTGGTGTTTTCCAGTAGGAATGCTGGCACGCCTCGCCGCCAGAACCTTCGAGCACGGCCCTGTGGCCGAGGGCATGCTGTTCCAGCGTGACGATCCACAGTTTGCCGACCTGCACTGGCCTTGCGCGGTGGATGCGCTGTTGGCGGTGGACAAGCCCTGGAACAAGCATGGTGATGGCGAGCGGATTCCCGAAAGTGAGAAGGTCACCCTGCTGACCCTGGCACCGGTGAAGTTCACCGACAAGGGTGCTCCGACCGCCAAGGCCCTGGCCGCGCTCATCGAGCGTAAACGCAAGGCGAGCTGGAAGGTCCTGGCGCTGGAGACGCCGATCTGAAGTGGAACAACCCGTTAGACGCAAAGGATGCTATTGACCATGACCTCGCAAAAAATCGTGCTTTCCGGCCAGGATCACGGTCTGGGCCAGATCGGCGGCGGCGCCCGTCTCAAGGATGCCTCGCTATGGCCACGAAGCCCGGACACTGATGAGCCGATGACCCCGCTGCTGACATTGAGCGACCGCTTCCTGCCCGTCACCTTCATTCCACCCGGCATGGCGATCACGGTGTTCATCACCGCGTGTCAGCAAGACGGCGCCTTCAACCGGTCCACCCAGCGCCACTACACCGTCAATCAGCAGAGCGAGCTCGACGAAAAGCGCGCCAATCGTTTTGCCCGGGTCATCCTGCACGAGCTGGCCGACCAGTCGATCGCCCCGCCCGCCGCGGCCTTACTGCTGGACCGTGCCTACATTCAGTTCGAACCCTTCAGCGATGAGGAAGAAGAACAGGAACTGGAGGACGAGGACAGCGGTATCGACCTGAGCAAGCCCGTCGGCAGGCCTTGCTGGCTGCAGGACCCGATCTACGAACCCCAGCGCTTCCTGTTCCTGATGCAACTGCTCGACAGTGATGTGGCCGCCGCCAGCCGGCAGCACGTGGGATTGTTCTCGGACGGTATCGGCTACCTGCATGTCGACAGGCAGGCACGGCGCGGCAAGCAAGGCGATGAAGCCGGCTTCTTCTTCATCCAGTTCACCTGATTGGAGACCGGGGCCCTGGCTACAGTCAAACCTGGCCATGTGCTCTCCAGGCAATTCCGCGTCGAGTAACAGTCTTTTACCGAAACCCCAGGTTTTCCCCCCGCAGCCTTTGCCTATCCTAGGCCGGGTCATCCCGCCTGCGATGGACCCATGAAAGACTCGCTCCCCAGCCGCTATGCCTGCCTGTTCCTGTGCCTGGCCTTCACGATCACCAGCGTCCCGTTCCTGCTTGCGCACACCTGGCTCTGGCCCTTCACCGTCATCAGCGCCCTGCTTAGCCTGGTCGGCCTCAACGACCTGCGCCAACGCCACCACGCCGTGCGCCGCAACTATCCGATCCTGGGCAACATCCGCTACCTGATCGAGACCATCCGCCCGGAGCTCCGCCAGTACCTGATCGAGGGCGACGACGACAAGCTGCCGTTCTCCCGCGCCCAGCGTTCGCTGGTCTACGCCCGGGCCAAGAACGAAAGCGCCGAGAAAGCCTTCGGCACCCTCAACGATGCCTACAAGCCGGGCTTCGAGTTCATCAGCCATTCGATGCTGCCGGTGCCGATGGCCGACCCGGCCTCGTTCCGCATCCGCATCGGCGGCCCGCAGTGCCGCCAGCCGTACTCGGCGTCGATCTTCAATATCTCGGCCATGAGCTTCGGCGCCCTCAGCGCCAACGCCATCGCCGCGCTGAACAAGGGCGCGCGCCTGGGCCGCTTCGCCCATGACACCGGCGAGGGCAGCATCAGCCCCTACCACCGCGAACACGGCGGCGACCTGATCTGGGAAATCGGCAGCGGCTATTTTGGCTGCCGTACCGAGGACGGCCACTTCGACCCCGATCGCTTCGCCGAACAGGCCCGCGCGCCACAAGTGAAGATGATCGAGATCAAGCTCAGCCAGGGCGCCAAGCCGGGCCATGGCGGGATTTTGCCGGGGCACAAGGTCAGCGCCGAGATCGCCGCCACCCGGGGCGTGCGCGAAGGCGAGGACTGCATCTCGCCGGCCGCCCACAGTGCCTTCAGCACACCGCGGGAGCTGCTGCAGTTCGTCGCCCGCCTGCGCGAGCTGTCCGGCGGCAAACCGGTGGGTTTCAAGTTCTGCCTGGGCCATCCGTGGGAGTTCATGGGCATCGCCAAGGCCATGCTGGCCACCGGCATCACCCCGGACTTCATCGTCGTCGACGGCAAGGAAGGCGGCACTGGCGCGGCGCCCCGGGAGTTCTCCGACAACATGGGCGTGCCGCTGCGCGAGGGCCTGATGTTCGTGCACAACACCCTGGTGGGGCTGAACCTGCGCGAGCGCATCCGCATCGGCGCGGCGGGCAAGCTGGTCAGCGCCTTCGACATTGCCAGCGTGCTGGCCATCGGCGCGGACTGGGTGAACTCGGCGCGGGGCTTCATGTTCGCCATCGGCTGCATCCAGTCGCAGAGCTGCCACACCAACAAGTGCCCCACCGGGGTGGCGACCCAGGACCCGCTGCGCCAGCGCGCGCTGGTGGTGCCGGAGAAAGCCGAGCGGGTCGCCAGCTTCCACCGCAATACCTTGCATGCCTTGGCCGAGATGCTTGCCGCCGCCGGCCTGGACCATCCCAGCGAACTCAAGCCCAAGCACCTGGCGCGGCGTATCAGCGCCAGCGAGATCAGCCTGTTTTCCCAGCTGCACACCTTCCTCAAGCCGGGCGAGCTGCTCAGCGGCGCGATCGACAGCGAGTTCTATGCACGGATGTGGCAGATGGCACGCAGTGACAGCTTCGCGCCGGAGACGGGGGAAGTCGAGGTGGCGGCGGCGGTCAACGTGCGCCGAAAAGAAACAGCCCCGGCATAGGTCGGGGCTGCGGGTGACGCAAGATCAGGATCAGAAGATGCTGATCGGGTACTCGACGAATACGCGGACTTCGTTGCCGTCGTCGTTGTATTCGCTCTGGCGGGTAGCGGTGTTGGTGCGCACGAACGAGCTACGCAGTTTGACGGACAGGTCCTTGGCCGGGCCTTCCTGAACCACGTAACGGATCTGGTTGAAGATCTCGCGTTCTTTACCTTCACCGTAGCCTTCCGGTTTGCCGGCGGTACGGGTATTGATGTTGTCACCCACCACATAGGCGAACTTGTAGGTCAGGCCCGGCACGCCGAAGGCGCCAAAGTCCAGACCGTAGCCCAGCTGCCAGGAACGCTCGTCCTCGGCGTTGAAGTCGGACCAGTAGGAGTTGGCCAGGTAGATAGTCGAACCACCGTCACCCACGCCACCTTCGTTCTGGTACCAGCCGTAGTTGTAGCCTGTGCTGCCGGTGCTGCGCTGGTGCGCCAGGGTGAACGAGTGCGGGCCGTAGGCGTAGGTAGCGGCCAGGCTCCAGATGGTGTTGGAGTCGCCGTTGAGCTTGGCGGAACGCACGAACTTGTTGTCGATATCCGACTTGTAGCCGTTGAAGTCCAGGGTCAGGGACTGGTCGCTGGCGATCGGGAAGACGTAGTTCAAGCCCAGGTAGTGCTTCTTCATCACGTCTTCGTTGTCGGCGGTGTACAGCGACGCGGTGAAGTTGTCGGTGAACTTGTAGCTGCCGCCGAGCACGTTGATCGACTTCAGGCCACCGCCATCACGACGCTCGGCACTCTTGCGCGCTTCCTGGGTGAAGCGGCCGGCGTTGATCTCCAGGCCCTTGATCTCCTTGGAGGTGATCATGGTGCCGGTGAAGCTTTCCGGCAGCAGGCGGCCGTCGTCGTACTGCAGCACCGGCAGGGCCGGCATCTGGTCACCGTACTTGAGCACGGTGTTGGAGACACGGAACTTTACCGCTGCGCCACCACGGGCCAGGTTGTGCGAAGCGTTGGTTTTTTCGTCAGGACGGGAGGGGTCCGAACGCTTGAAGAAGTCGACACCACCGCCCTGGTTGCGGCCTTTGCCGCCATCCAGGCGCAGGGCGTACAGGCCGAAGGCGTCGACGCCCACACCAACGGTGCCCTGGGTGAAGCCGGAGGAGAAGTTGGCGATCACGCCCTGGCCCCACTGGGACTGGTCGTTGGTGCCGTGCTTCTTGTCACGGTTGATGAAGGCGTTGCGCAGCAGGACGTTGGCGTGGCTGTCCTCGATGAAGCCCTTGCTTTCGGCCTGCTCATTGGCCTGTGCCTGGGTCGCGGCGATCATCGCCAGGGCGACCAGGCTGATCCTGGTTTTCAACATGTTATTTTCCTTATTTCGTATTCAAAAACGCTCTGCATGAGAACGCCAGGAACCAACGCCCCTTCGTAGGTTCGACGCTATGCGGATCCAAGCCGAAAGGCCCGCCAATGGTCTGCAACGGGCCTTGCAGCCGCATGGCCAGATCATGGCCAGCAGGCGTAGAGCCCGAATCCTAGCCCTGCCTGCTTATACATGTCAAAAAAACGTGAAATGCAGGTTGATATAACCAAAAATTAGGTCAGCGCTGGTGCATTTCCATGCATATCTGCCGTGGGTCAGGGCAAATTTGTCTCTTTTGTGGAAAGCGGGCGAAATCCATAAAAACGTCATACGGCCATGCTCCTGCAGGCATCCCGAAACCCTGTCGGAAATTGCCCTGAGCGACGTAGGAGTGGTGATGCGCCGCTCCCACACGCCATCCCCAAGCGCATCCTCATGAATATCAAGACAATTCAGAACCAATCCAAATGAATAGCAACATTTTGATACATATGTAAAGACAACCCTTTACAAATGTCGATGCAACAGCAAATAGCAAGCATTACCATTCGCGCCCAATTTCTCACTCCATTCATTGGACGCCTTCGATGCCTGCCCCCTGCCGCCTTTCACCCCTCACCCTGGGCCTGTCGCTGCTGTTCAGCACCGGCCTGGCCAGTGCCGCCACCACGACCCTGCCGGAAACCTCGGTGACCGCCGACAGCACCCGCGAAGAGGACAACCCGCGAGTCAAGGACGTGACCACCGCGACCCGTACTTCGACCCCGGCGCGCTATGTGCCGCAGGCCATCGATTCGGTGAAGACCCGCAACGTGCTGGACTACGGCAGCAGCAACCTGGGCAAGGCGCTGGAAGGCATCCCCAACGTCAGCAGCGGCGCCGACACCCGCTTCGACAGCCTGCGTATCCGCGGCTTCGACGCCAGCAACGACTTCTACCTGGACGGCATCCGCGACGACAGCCAGTACACCCGCGACCTGCACAACATCGAGCGGGTCGAGGTGCTCAAGGGCCCGGCGGCGGTGCTCTATGGCCGTGGCAGCCAGGGCGGCATCGTCAACCGGGTGAGCAAGGCGCCGGAGCACGGCCGCCGCTCGACCGTCGAAGCCCAGGGCGGCAGCCAGGACCTGCGCAGCCTGTACGCCGATCTCAGCGCCGACCCCAGCGACACCCTCAGCCTGCGCCTGAACCTGGGCAACGAGGACAAGAACAGCTTCCGCGACGGCATCGACGGCAACCACCGCCAACTGTTCGCCCCGTCCATGAGCTGGCAGATCACCCCCGAGCTGAACTGGCTGGTGCAGTACGAGTACAGCCGCTACGACCGTACCCCCGATCGCGGCATCCCCGGCAACCCGCTCACCGGGCGCCCGGCCGACGTCAGCCGCAAGACCACCTACGGCGACACCCAGCGCGACTACATCAACGACCGCGCCGAGTCGCTGCGCTCGCGCCTGAACTACGAGCTGAACGACCAGTGGCAACTGCGCCATACCTTCAGCCTGTTCACGCTGGAGAGTGATTTCGACAATACCTATCTGACCGCCTACCGCCCTGCCGCGGGGCTGGTGGACCGCCAGCGCTGGCAGCAGGACCTGAGTACCCGCAACCTGTACAACACTGTCGAACTGGAAGGCCATGTAGAGACCTTCGGCCTTGAGCACACCCTGCTGGTTGGCCTGGAAATGGGCGAGCAACGCCGCAACTCGCTGCTGCACCAGGGCGTTGGTGTGCCTTCGGTGCCCCTGCAGGGCGCAACGGCCCGCCAGCAGCACAATGGCACCATGCGGGTGTCCAGCAACAACCACACCGATGTCGAGAGCACCGGGATCTACCTGCAGGACCAGATCCGCCTCAACGACCAGTGGCAACTGCTGGCAGGCGTACGCTTCGACCAGTTCGAGGTGGACACCACCAACAAACTGCGCAACATCTCGGAAAAGCAGAAGGACAACAGTTTCAGCCCACGTATCGGCGTGGTGTACACGCCCTGGCAGGACCACTCCTTCTATGCGTCCTGGAGCAAGACCTACTCCCCGGTCGGTGGCGGCCTGATCGGCATCACCCCAGGCGCTGCCGGCAACACTAACCAGACCGACCCGGAACAGACCCGGCAAAAAGAGATAGGGGTCAAGAGCGAGTGGTTCGACGAGCGCCTGAGCACTACCCTTGCGATCTACGAACTGGAGCTGTACAACCGCCGTACCCGCGACCCGATCAACCCCGAGCTGATCCAGCTCAGCGGCCTGCAACGCTCGCGCGGCATCGAGCTGACCGCCACCGGCAACGTCGTGGGCAACTGGTATGTGCGCGGCGGCATCGGCCTGCAGGACGCGACCATCGTCAAGGACAACAACGGCCAGCAAGGCAACCGCATCAACGATGTGGCCAAGCGCAACGCCAGCCTGTTCGTGACCTGGAAACCGGAGCTGGGCTGGTACGCCGAAACCGGCCTGACCCTGGTCGGCGACCGCTACGCCGACAACCAGAACACCGTGATCCTCCCGGGCTACGGGCGCTGGGACGCGCTGGCGGGCTACCGCACCCATGACTGGGACGTGCGCGCGGCGCTGAGCAACATCACCGACAAGACCTACTACAGCTCGGCCACCAGCGCGGCGCAGATCCAGGTGGGCGATCCGCGCAGCCTGGTGATGACCGGGACGTATAGCTTCTGATCACCGGAGGCCATGCGCGCTCCTACAGGGGGAATGCGTATCCCGACCGGGCAACGTCCCCCAAACGAAAACGCCACCGCAAATGCGGTGGCGTTCTTTTCTGCGACGGGGTCCTTCCCGATCAATGCCAGACAGCCAGCAGAGCTTCGAGCTCTTCCTCGCTGATCAGGCCTTGTGGGTATCGCCCATCCAGCAAGCGTCGTGGGTCGGTCGTCCTGACCCGATTGTCTCCATGACATTTCAACCACTGAGCCAGGATTCTGAGCGATTGGTGACAGGCTGCCGTTGCGGGCAAAGCCGACTCACTTGCTGCGTTCATTTCCTCACGTACTCCCTGGGCCGAGTGAGCGGCTAAGTTACTTCAGACGCGTTACAGAATGGCGTAGGCCTATGCGTCTGAAGTACGAGGAAAATCAATACAATTGCTGTGCCATACCCTCCGACCGACTATCGCGAGCATAAAAAAACCCGTCATCCGACGGGTTTTTTCATACATTGGTCGATCAACGTTTTACCGGTGCCGGCTGCTGCTGGGTCAGGCAGTGGATATTGCCACCACCAAGCAACAGCTCACGCCCCGGGATCATCACCACTTCGTGATCCGGGAAGACCTTGGCCAGGATCGCTCTGGCCTGCGCATCGGCCGGGTCGTCGAAGCTCGGGGCGATGATGCCGCCGTTGACGATCAGGAAGTTCACGTAGGAACCGGCCAGACGCACCGACGGGTCACGCTCCTGGCTGCCCACCACATGATCGACACCATCGCATTCCGCCTGGGTGGCATACAGCGGCCCCGGGATCGGCATCTTGTGCACCACGAACTCACGCCCTTTGGCGTCACGGGTGTTTTTCAGCACCTCATAGGCGGCGTGGCAGCGCGCGTAGTTGGGGTCATTGGAATCATCGGTCCAGGCCAGTAACACTTCGCCGGGGCTGACGTAACAGCAGAAGTTGTCGACGTGGCCATCGGTCTCGTCGTTGTACAGGCCGTCCGGCAGCCAGACGATGGTCTCGACCGCCAGGTGCTCGCGCAGGATCTCCTCGATGTGTTCGCGGTTCAGGTGCGGGTTGCGGTTGCGGTTGAGCAGGCACTCCTCGGTGGTGATCAGGGTGCCTTCGCCGTCGACGTGGATCGAACCACCCTCGAGCACGAAGCCTTCGGTGTGGTAGCGCTGCACGCGCTCCATCTCCATGACCTTGGCGGCCAGCTCCTCGTCGCGGTTCCAGGGGGCGTACAGGCCACCGTCGAAGCCGCCCCAGGCGTTGAAGCCCCAGTCCACGCCACGCACTTCGCCATGGTCATTGATGACGAAGGTCGGCCCGGTATCACGCACCCAGGCGTCGTCGTTGCTGATCTCGACCACGCGGATGTTCGGCAGGTCGAGCTGGCGACGGGCGTTCGCGTACTGGCCGGCGGATACCGCCACGGTGACCGGCTCGAAACGGGCGATGGCCTTGGCCAGGGTCACGTGCGCGGCCTGCGCCGGCTTGCCGCCCAGGCGCCAGTTGTCCGGGCGCTCTGGCCAGACCATCCACACCTGGGTTTGCGGGGCCCATTCGGCGGGCATGTGGAAACCGTCGGCGCGGGGGGTCGAGTTGAGCGTTTTCATCGATGACCTCTAATTGGCAACTGTCGGTGGTCCGGGGCCCGCTGCGCGCGCCTTTCGCGGCACAAGGCCGCTCCTACAGGTCGAACGCTATCCCTGTAGGAGCGGCCTTGCGTCGCGAAAGGACCGCAAAGCGGTCCCGACTGCTTTATGACCAACACTTATATCCGATAAATATCGACTTTTAAAGCAAAAAACGAGACTGTTTCTGCATAAGGCGCCATTAAAAAACGATAAGAATCGATTTTATAATCCCTCACCCAGGATCCGCTCCACGCTGTCGACGAAGTAGTCCACGCTCGCCCGCGTGGTACACATCGGCGGCTTGATCTTGAGGATGTTCAGGTAGTCGCCGGTCGGCTGCATGAAGATCCCCAGGTCGCGCAGGCGATCGCACAGGATCATGGTCTCCTCGGTCGCCGGCTCCAGGGTCTGGCGATCGCGCACCAGTTCCAGCCCCAAATAGAACCCGGAACCGTGGGCGGCGCCGGCTAGCGGATATTTATCGACCAACGCCTGCAGGCGGGCCTTGAAGTGGCGGCCGACGTCACGGGCGTTGTCCCACAGCCCTTCGTCGCGCATCACATCCAGTACCGCCATGCCGATACGGCAACTGACCGGGCTGCCCCCGGCCGAGGAGAAGAAATAGCCCTCGGCCTCCAGTGCCTCGGCGATCTCGCGCCGGGTGATCACCGCGCCCAGCGGCTGGCCGTTGCCCATGCCCTTGGCCATGGTGATGATGTCCGGCACCACGCCCTGCTCCTCGAAGCCCCAGAAATATTCGCCCAGGCGCCCGTAGCCGACTTGTACCTCGTCGGCGATGCACACCCCGCCGCGCTGGCGCACCTTGGCATAGGCCTCGCGCAGGTAACCCGGCGGCAACGAGATGCCCCCGGCATTGCCGTACACCGGCTCGCAGATCATGCCGGCCAGCTGGCGGCCACGGGCGTCGAGGTCGGCCAGCTTGGCATCGACATCACGCAGGTAGTCGGCGGCGCTGTCGGCGCCCCGATAGCGCCCGCGGAAGGTGTTCGGCGCCTCAACCGGGTGCACCCAGTCCGGGCGGGTCTCCAGGGCCAGGGGATTGTCGGCGATGGAGGTGGAGATCGCGTCGGTGGCCACCGACCAGCCGTGGTAGGCCTCCAGCACGCTGAGCAGGTCGCGCCCGCCGCTGTAGGCCCAGGCCAGGCGGATCGCCAGGTCGTTGGCCTCGGTGCCGCTGTTGACCAGGAACACCCGGTCGAAGCCTTCCGGGGCCACGTCCAGCAGGCGTTCGGAGAACTCGGCAATGGCCGCGTAGTGGAAGCGCGAGTTGGTGTTGAGCAGCGACCACTGGCGCGCCGACTCGGCGACCATGCGCGGATGGCCATGGCCGAGCACCGCGACGTTGTTGAGCATGTCCAGGTACGAGCGGCCCTGCATGTCGATCAGGTAGTTGCGCCAGCCGCGCTCGATGTGTGGCGGCTGGGCGTAGTAATGTTTCTGCGAACGGGCGAAGCTGGCATCGCGACGGGCCAGCAGGGCCTGCGCGTCGACCAGTGGCTCGGCATCGCAGTCGAAGCCCAGCAGGGCTTGCGGTGACGGGCACAGGGCCAGCCAGGCGGCAGCTAGGGAAGGGGTGGCGAAGAACGGTGGGCGGGTATCGGCATCCAGGCACAGCTGCACGCTGAGGAAGCCACAGGTCGCCCCCAGCGCCTGCCCCTTGAGCAGCGCCTGGCCATCGGTCGGCGCCTCCTCCAGGCCAGCGAGCCACAGGCTCCAGTGCGCGGTTCGCAGGCAGCCACGGCCATCTCCGGTGCGCTGCCAGACACCAGCCTCGGGTGCTTGCAGCGGGCTGCCGGGCAACAGGTTCACTTCCACGCCCAGGGCACAGGTGGCCGGCTCTTCGGGCCGATCGACATGGGTTTGCGACAGGCGGTACTGCCCATGGAGGCTGCACGCTGGCCCCGGCTGGGCGGCGAGCAGGCGTTGGTCGAAGCCCGGCTGCTCCCAGTTGCCTGCCTCGCAGAGGGGGCTGAGCACGCCCAGGTCGACCCGGGCGACCGGCTGCCCGGCAAGACTCGGCAGCAACGCGGCGCAACCGCTCATGTCCGGCGTCACGGGCACCTGGCCCGCCGCCTGCAGGATCGCCGCCTCCATCAACGCGGCGGGTACGGAGCAGGCAGTGTCGAAGATCTCCCATTCATGGGCGATGTTGTCGCGGGTGTACTGGTTGCCCGGGTCGATCGCCAGCTGCTGCTCGCTACTGAGCACCAGCACTGCGGCGCGGTTCAGCACCAGCGGCCATAAGGCGCGCAGCTCAACATCCTGCAGCGGGTTCGCCGCGTGATAGGCGCTGACCGCTGGCAGGATGCGCAACGGGTCGCCCTCGGCGTGGTGCAGCAGGGCCGCGCAGGTCACCGACAGGTCGGCGATGCGCCAGGTGCGCAGCAGGTCGCCGAAGTCGATGACGCCTTGCACCTGCCACTGCCGCTGGTCGTCGCGGGCCCAGACCACGTTGTCGTCGGTGATGTCCAGGTGCACGGCCTGGACCGGCAACTGCTCGACCAACGGTTGCAGGCGTGTGGCCGCCAACCGTGCGACCTGTGCCACCTGCTCGCGACGCCGGGCATCCTGCAACACCGGCAACAGGTGCTCGATCAGCACCGGGGCGTGCCGTGGATCCCACTGCAAGGTACGCTCGAGACCCGGGTGGTCGAAACCGGCCAGCGCCTTGTCGACCTCGGCGCAAAGCGTGCCGAGCTCGGCCATCACCCGCGCTGACAAGTGCCCAAGACGTGTCAGAGGCTGGCCGTCGATGTAATCTAGCAAACGGACCCGCAACGGCTGACCGTCGATGTCCAGCGCCAGCAATGACTCGCCCGTGTTCGCCGGACGCGCTACTGGCACCGGCATGCCCCGCCCGCGCAGATAAGCCAGGGCCGCATGCTGTGCCTGCAGCTCGATCGGCGCATAACTGCCATGGCAGACCTTGAGCACATACCGGCCCTGGTCGCTGTCGACGCGAAAATTCAGATCCTGCTGGCTACCCAGTGCCTGCAACTGCCCTTGCAGGTCATAATGCGACTGCAGCAGGGCGTTGGCCTGGGCCTCTCCGAGTGATGGGCCGGGCAAGCACGCACGTTGGGTCAGGATGCTCAGGGACATAGGTGGAAACCTCATTTTTTTTGCCACTTATATCGCCACTGCTGCTGCCGATATACAAGGGGCAGATCAAATCAGGCAATGGATTTCCAGCGCCGGCGCGATCGGTCAAGAGCGGCTACAACCAAACAAACCAGGCTTCAGGCCACAGGCTTCCAGTAGAGGCACATGCTCATGCGCATTCTCGTCACCGGCGGTGCCGGCTTTATCGGCTCGGCGCTGATCCGCCATCTTATCGGTGATACCGATCATGAAGTGCTCAACCTCGACAAGTTGACCTACGCAGGCAACCTGGAGTCGTTACAGGGAATCGCCGGCAACAGCCGCTATGAGTTCGTCCAGGCCGACATCGCCGACCAGCCAACGGTGGGCAAGCTCCTCGAACGCTTCCAACCCGACGCCATCATGCACCTGGCCGCCGAGTCCCATGTCGACCGCTCCATCGATGGCCCGGCAGCTTTCATCCAGACCAATATCGTCGGCACCTACGCCCTGCTCGAGGCAACCCGCGCCTGGTGGAGCCAGCTGCCAGCCGAACGGCGCGCACGGTTCCGCTTCCACCACATCTCGACTGACGAGGTATATGGCGACCTGCACGGTGTCAACGACCTGTTTACCGAGACGACCCCTTACACTCCCAGCTCCCCTTACTCGGCGAGCAAGGCGGCCTCGGACCACCTGGTCCGTGCCTGGCATCGCACCTATGATCTGCCGGTGCTGATCACCAACTGTTCGAACAACTACGGACCGTACCATTTTCCAGAAAAACTCATCCCGCTGATGATCCTCAACGCCCTGGATGGCAAACCGCTACCTGTCTACGGCAACGGCCAGCAGGTACGCGACTGGCTGTATGTCGAAGACCACGCACGGGCACTGCTCAAGGTGGTGACCGAAGGGAAAGTGGGTGATACCTACAACATCGGTGGCCACAACGAGCGCAAGAACCTCGAAGTGGTGCATACCTTGTGCGCGCTGCTCGAAGAGCTGGCCCCCGAACATCCAACCGGCGTGGCTCGCTATGCCGACCTGATCACCTTCGTCCAGGACCGCCCGGGCCATGACCTGCGCTACGCCATCGATGCCGGCAAGATCGAACGCGAACTGGGTTGGGTGCCGCAGGAAACCTTCGAGACCGGTCTGCGCAAGACCGTCCGCTGGTACCTGGAACACCTGGAGTGGTGCCGGCGCGTCCAGAACGGCAGCTATCAGGGCGAACGCCTGGGCACCTCCAATATCAAGGACCTGATCGCATGACCAAAGGTATCGTCCTCGCCGGAGGCTCCGGCACCCGTCTGCACCCCATCACCCTCGGTGTGTCGAAACAACTGCTGCCGGTCTATGACAAACCGATGATCTACTATCCGATCTCGGTCCTGATGCTCGCCGGGATCCGCGACATCCTGCTGATTTCCACGCCCCTCGACCTGCCGCAGTACCGCCAGCTGTTCGGCGACGGCAGCCAGTTCGGCATCAACATAAGCTACGCCGAGCAGCCTTCGCCGGATGGCTTGGCCCAGGCGTTCCTGATCGGTGAAGCGTTCATCGGCGACGACTCGGTATGCCTGATCCTGGGCGACAACATCTTCCACGGGCAGAGCTTTACCGAGCAACTGCAACGTGCCGTCAGCCACGCCTCCGGCGCCACCGTGTTCGGCTACTGGGTCAAGGATCCCGAGCGCTTCGGTGTGGTCGAATTCGACGAACAGGGCAACGCCCTGTCCATCGAGGAAAAGCCACGGCAACCCAAGTCCAGCTATGCCGTGACCGGCCTGTACTTCTACGACAACGACGTGATCGAGATCGCCAAGGGCGTACGCCCGTCGGCACGGGGCGAGCTGGAGATCACCGACATCACCAATGCCTACCTTCAGCGCGGTGACCTACGGGTCGAGCGTTTCGGCCGTGGCTTCGCCTGGCTCGACACCGGCACCCATGAAAGCCTGCTGGAAGCCTCGCAGTACGTGCAGACCATCGAGAACCGCCAGGGACTCAAGGTGGCCTGCCTTGAGGAAATCGCCTTCAACAAGGGCTGGATCAGCCGCGAAAACCTGCTGGTAAAGGCCGATGAACTGAAGAAGACCGGATATGGTCAATACCTGCGCAAAGTGGCTGAAGAATCTGCATGAACATTATCCCTACAGACCTACCTGACGTCCTGATCATCGAACCCAAGGTGTTTGGAGATGATCGAGGGTTTTTCTTCGAGAGCTTCAACGCCAAGGTCTTCGAGGAACACATCGGGCTGCCGGTGAGCTTTGTTCAAGACAATCACTCACGCTCATTGAGGGGAGTGTTGCGAGGGCTTCACTATCAGGAGCGCAACATCCAAGGCAAACTGGTGCGCGTGATCCAGGGCGAAGTGCTGGATGTGGCAGTCGACGTGCGCCGTAGCTCGCCAACCTTCGGCAAGTGGACCGCCCAGCAACTGTCCGCGGAGAATCGTCGCCAGCTGTGGATTCCTCCGGGCTTCGCCCATGGTTTCCTGGTACTCAGCGAGTCGGCCGAGCTTCTGTACAAGACCACCGACTACTACAACCCAGCCGCCGAGCACAGCATCCGCTGGGACGACCCCACCCTGGCGATAGACTGGAAGCTCAAGGGCGATCCGCAGCTTTCCGCCAAGGACCAGCAGGGCAAACTATTTACCGAACTGGCACTGCTGCCATGAGGATTCTCGTCTGTGGTCGCAATGGCCAGGTCGCCCGTGCGCTGCACGGCGCACTCGAAGGTCTTGGCGACGTGCAGTTGCTCGGGCGTGAGCGGCTCGACCTGGCCCAGCCGGCGCTTTTGCGAGAGCAACTGCGCACGCATGCTCCCGACCTGATCATCAATGCCGCCGCTTACACGGCTGTCGACAATGCAGAAAACGAGCCCGACCTGGCCTTTGCGATCAATGCCGAAGGGCCACGGGTACTCGCCGAGGAGGCTGAGCGCCTGGGCGCGCCGCTGATCCACTACTCAACCGACTATGTGTTCGATGGACGCAAAGCCACGCCGTACGACGAAGAGGACGAGCCTGATCCCCTGAGCGTCTACGGCCGAAGCAAAATGTCCGGGGAACAGGCAATCCGCAAGGTAGGTGCCGAACACCTGATCCTGCGCACCAGCTGGGTCTATTCGCTGCATGGGCGCAATTTCCTGCTGACCATGCAGCGCCTGCTTCAGGAACGCGCTCAACTGAAAGTGGTGGACGACCAGATCGGCGCCCCGACCTGGGCAGCCACAATTGCCGCCAGTACGCGTGCATTGATCGAGCGCTGGCAGAATGGCCAGGCCGGCGCCTGGGGCACCTACCACCTGACCGCCCAGGGTGAAACCTCCTGGTTCGGCTTCGCCCAGGCCATCGGCGAACAGCTCGAGGCCCGTGGCCTGCCTTGTGCCGCCGAATTGCTGCCGATCCCTTCCAGTGAGTACCCGACACCGGCAAAGCGACCGCTCAACTCGCGCCTGGACTGTTCGCGTCTGGCCCGCGAATGGCAGGTCAGCCAGCCGCACTGGCACGATGCACTCATCGACTGCCTCAAGTAGCGCATAATTGCGCCAGATCCTACTGGCGCCCTTATCGCGATGATTCCAAGACCCACGCCTCCCCGCCGTCCCCGCTGGCGCAGCCTGGCCCTGCTGGCGCTGTGCCTGGCCCCGCTGCTGTGGCCGCTGCAGCACCTGGCCGAGCGTTACTACCAGGACGAGCTGGCCTCGCAGAACCGCCAGACCCTCGACCTCTACGTCGCCAACCTGCTGGGCACCCTGCACCGCTACGAAACCCTGCCGCAGATCCTCGGCGACCTGCCGGCGCTGCGCGGCGTGCTGGCCGATCCGTTGCGCCTCGAGACGGTGACCAACGCCAACCGCCTGCTCAAGCACATCACCCAGCAGACCGGCGCCGAGGTGATGTACCTGATGGATGTCAGCGGCAACACCCTGGCCGCCTCCAACTGGGACAAGCAGGACAGTTTCGTCGGCCGCAACTTCTCGTTCCGCCCCTACTTCATCGAAGCGATGGAAGGCCACCTGGGGCGCTTCTTCGGCCAGGGCACCACCTCGGCCAAGCGCGGCTACTTCTTCGCCGCCGCCGTGCACGACCGCGACAAGGTGATCGGCGTACTGGTGGTCAAGGTCGACCTCGATCACACCGAAACCCTCTGGGGCCGCACCCCGGAGCAGTTGCTGCTGACCGACCAGAACGGCGTGGTGGTGCTCACCTCGCGCCCGGACTGGCGGTTCCGCGCCACCCGCGAGCTGAGCGCGGCCGAGCGCCAGGCCATCGTCGCCATCCAGCCCTACCCGACCCAGGCGCCGCAGCCACTGACCCTCGACCAGGCCGCCTGGCTGATCCAGACCCGTGACATCAAGGAAACCGGCTGGCAGGTGAGCATCCTCGCCCCGCGCCTGCTGGTCGACCGCTCGGTGCAGACGGTCATGGCCATCGGCGGCGGCGCGCTGCTGGTGACCATGCTCCTGGCCGGCCTGGTGATGCAGCGCCGCCGTCACTACATCGACCGTATCGACTTCGAGGCCCGTGCCCGCCAGGAGCTGGAAAAGCGCGTGGTCGAGCGCACCGCCGACCTCGAAGGCCTCAACACCCGGCTCAAGAGCGCCGTGCTCGAGCGCGAAAGCGCCCAGCAGGAACTGGTGCGCGCCCAGGACGAGCTGGTCCAGGCCGGCAAGCTGTCGGTGCTCGGCACCATGTCGGCGAGCATCAGCCACGAGCTGAACCAGCCGCTGGCGGCCATCCGCAGCTACGCCGAGAACGCCGGGATCCTGCTCGATCATCAGCGCACCGAGGACGTGCGCGGCAACCTCAAGCTGATCGGCGAGCTGACCGGGCGCATGGCCTCGATCATCGCCCACCTGCGCGCCTTCGCCCGCCGCGACCAGCACGCCCCGGAAAGCGTGGCCCTGCAACCGGCCCTGGACGACGCCCTCGCGCTGCTGGCCAAGCGCCGCCGGGCCATGGCCGTGGAGCTGGTGCGCGATCTACCCGAGGCCACCCTGTGGGTGCAAGCCGGCGAAACCCGCCTGCGCCAGGTGCTGGGCAACCTGCTGGCCAACGCCCTCGATGCCCTCACCGAGAAGGCCAACCCGCGCCGGCTGTGGCTGAGTGCCGAACGCCAGGATGACTGCGTCTACCTGTACATCCGCGACAATGGCCCCGGCTTCAGCCGCCAGGCCCTGGAGCACGGCAAGGAGCCGTTCTTCACCACCAAGACCCGCACCCAGGGCCTGGGACTGGGGCTGGCCATCTGCGAAAGCCTGATGCATGCGCTGGGCGGCGAGCTGCTGCTGGGCAACCACCCGGAAGGCGGTGCCCTGCTGACGCTGAAACTGCGCGTGGCCAAGCCCGGCGCCAACCTGCAATCTTCGGAGGACACCTCGGCATGACCGAGACACTGATCGACAGCCGCGCCCAGGTGCTCCTGGTCGACGACGACCCGCACCTGCGCCAGGCCCTGAGCCAGACCCTGGACCTGGCCGGGCTCAAGGTGGTGGCCCTGGCCGACGCCCAGGGCCTGGCCGGGCGCATCGAGGAAGACTGGCCAGGGGTGGTGGTCAGCGATATCCGCATGCCCGGCATCGATGGCCTGCAACTGCTGGAACAACTGCACGCCCGCGACAGCGAGCTGCCGGTGCTGCTGATCACCGGCCACGGCGATGTGCCGCTGGCGGTGCAGGCCATGCGCGCCGGGGCCTACGACTTCCTCGAAAAGCCTTTCGCCAGCGATGCCCTGCTCGACAGCGTGCGTCGCGCCCTGGCCCTGCGCCGCCTGGTGCTGGACAACCGCAGCCTGCGCCTGGCCCTGAGCGACCGCCAGCAGCTGGCCACGCGCCTGGTCGGCCAGTCGCCGGGCATGCAGCGCTTGCGCGAGCAGATCGGCGCTCTCGCCGGAACCCGCGCCGACGTGCTGATCCTCGGCGAGACCGGCGCCGGCAAGGAGGTGGTGGCCCGTGCCCTGCACGACCTGTCGAGCCGCCGCGACGGCCCGTTCGTGGCGATCAACGCTGGCGCCCTGGCCGAATCGGTGGTTGAGAGCGAGCTGTTCGGCCATGAGCCCGGGGCTTTCACCGGGGCGCAGAAACGCCGGATCGGCAAGTTCGAGTTCGCCAACGGCGGCACGCTGTTCCTCGACGAGATCGAGAGCATGAGCCTGGATGTGCAGGTCAAGCTGCTGCGCCTGCTGCAGGAGCGGGTGGTCGAACGCCTGGGCGGCAACCAGCTGATCCCGCTGGATATCCGCATCATTGCCGCGACCAAGGAAGACCTGCGCCAGGCCGCCGACCAGGGCCGTTTTCGCGCCGACCTGTACTACCGCCTGAACGTCGCGCCGCTGCGTATCCCCGCGTTGCGCGAGCGCGGCGACGACATTCTCGTGCTGTTCCAGCACTTCGCCGACGCCGCCAGCGAGCGCCACGGCCTGCCGCCCCACAGCCTGCAACCGGCGCAGCGCGCCGTGCTCCTGCGCCATGACTGGCCAGGCAACGTGCGCGAGCTGCAGAACGCCGCCGAACGCTTCGCCCTGGGCCTGGAGCTGGCCCTCGATGGCCAGGTGCCCGCGGCGTCCCATGACGTCCAGGTACCCGTGCCGACCGGCAACCTCAGCGAGCAGGTCGAGCAGTTCGAGCGCTCGTTGATCGCCGCCGAACTGGGCCAACCGCACAACTCGATGCGCAGCCTCGCCGAAGCCCTCGGCATCCCGCGCAAGACCCTGCACGACAAACTGCGCAAGCACGGCCTGAGCTTCGACGGCGGTGGCGGGCACGACGACCAGGAGGACAACCGTCCATGAGCACCGACAGCCAGTACCTGCAATCGGTATTGCACAGTGATATTCCGCTGACTCGCGAGATGGGGATGGAAGTCCTCGATTGGCAGCGGCACTCCCTGCGCCTGAAGCTGCCGCTGGCACCCAACGTCAACCACAAGAGCACCATGTTCGGCGGCAGCCTGTACTGCGGCGCGGTGCTGGTGGGCTGGGGCTGGCTGCACCTGCGCCTGCGCGAGCTGGGGATCGATGACGGGCATATCGTCATCCAGGAAGGGCAGATCAGCTACCCACTGCCGGTCACCGGCGCTGCCGTGGCGCGCTGCCCGGCGCCGGACGAGAAGACCTGGGAGCGGTTCCTGACGATGTATCGGCGTCGCGGGCGGGCGCGGCTGACGCTGGAGACGGTGGTGAGCAACGAGGGCAGCGACCAGCCTGCGGTGAGGTTCAGCGGGCAGTACGTGTTGCATCGCTGAAAGCTGGGGGCGCTTTGCGCCCCTTTCGCGGCACAAGGCCGCTCCTACAGGGGGCACGTTTCCCTGTAGGAGCGGCCTTGTGCCGCGAAAGGGCTGCAAAGCAGCCCTGGCTATCTCAAGCTCAGATCGCACCCGCCAGCTCGACCAACGCCTGCCGCCAACCGGCAGCCTTGGGCAACGCCAGGAAAAACGGATTGAGCAACGACTCCCGCGCCGGATACCGGAACGGCAATCCATCCAGCCCGATCACCTCGCCCCCGGCACCCTCCAGCACGCCCTGCGCGGCAGCGGTGTCCCACTGCGAGGTCGGCGCCAGCCGCGGATAACAGTCGGCACTGCCTTCGGCCAGCAGGCAGAATTTCAGCGAACTGCCGATATTGGCCAGTTCCAGCTCACCCACCGCACCACTCAACCCAGCCAGCAGGGCCTCCTGCTGCGGGCTGGAATGCCGACGGCTGGCGACGACGGTAAACTTCGTCCCCTGTGCCGGCGCGTTGCGTACCTGGATCGGCTGCGCGGCGCCATCACGCTCCACACGCCAGGCACCCAGGTCGCGCCCGCCGAAATAGCAGCGGCCATTGGTCGGCATCGCCACCACCCCGAACACCACCTCGCCGTTCTCGATCAGCGCGATATTGACGGTGAACTCCTCGCTCCCGGCGATGAATTCCTTGGTGCCATCCAGCGGATCGACCAGCCACCAGCGCTGCCAGCCTTGGCGGGTGGCCAGTGGAATCTCGCAGTCTTCCTCGGACAGCACCGGGATCTGCGGTGCCAGCACCTGCAACCCATCCGCGATCACCCGATGAGCCGCCAGGTCTGCAGCGGTCACAGGCGAATCGTCGGCCTTGCTGGTCACCGCCACATCGGCGCGCCAGAACGGCAGGATCGCCTCGCCGGCCATGCGGGCGAGGGTCACCACATCCTGCATCAATTGCCGATCGCTCATACACTCAGCACCCCACGCTGGATCAGCAGGTCACGCGCCAGGTACAACGCCGCCAGCGCCCGGCCTTCGGTGAATTGCGGGTGCATGGCCAGCGCCGAAAGCTCACGCAGGTTGACCTTGTCGACCCGCATCGGCTCGGGCTCGTCGCCCTCCAGGCGTTCTTCGTACAGGTCCGAGGCCAGCACCACCTGGATCTTCTGGCTCATGTAGCCGGGCGACAGCGACAGCTCGGTCAGGTGCTCCAGCTGGCGTGCGCCGAACCCGGCCTCTTCCTTGAGCTCCCGGTCAGCGGCAGCCAGCACGTCCTCGCCCGGCTCGATAAGCCCCTTGGGCAGGGACAGCTCGTATTCATCGGTGCCGCCGCAGTACTCCTCGACCAGCACCGCGTGCTCGGCATCGAGCATGGCCACGATCATCACCGCGCCATAACCGTTGCCACGACCGACCAATCGCTCGTAGGTGCGCTCGGTGCCGTTGGAAAAGCGCAACTGCACGGCTTCTACCCGGAACAGGCGGCTGCTGGCGACGATCTCGCGGCTGAGGACGGTGGGTTTCTGGCGCATGGGGCGGCTCCTTGGCGTGAACGGGTTACTATACCGTGGCTTGCCGACTGATCGAGAAATTCCCATGCCCGTTCTTCCCTGGTCCGCCATTGATACCGTCCTGCTGGACATGGACGGCACCCTGCTCGACCTGCACTACGACAACCGCTTCTGGCTGGACCACCTGCCCCAGCGTTACGCCGAGCTGCATGGCGTGAGCCGGGCCATGGCCGAGCTCGAGCTGCGCCCGCTGTTCGAGCGGCATGCCGGCACGCTCAACTGGTACTGCCTGGACTTCTGGAGCCGCGAGCTGCGCCTGCCGATCCGCGAACTGAAACAGGAGATCGCCGACCTCATCGCCCTCAAGCCGGATGCCGACACCTTTCTCGCGGCCGTGCGCAAGGCGGGCAAGCGGGTGGTAATGATCACCAATGCACACCGCGATTCGCTGTCGCTGAAACTGGAGCGGGTGGAACTGGCGCCGTATTTCGAACGGCTGATCAGCTCGCATGACTATGGGTATCCGAAAGAGAGCCCGCAGTTCTGGGATGCGTTGCAGGCGGATATCGGCTTCGAACCCACGCGCAGCCTGTTCATCGATGACACCCTGGCGATTCTGCGCAGTGCCCGGCGGTTCGGGGTGGGGCATCTGCTGGCGGTGCGCCAGCCGGACAGCCGGGCGGAACCTCGGGATACCCAGGAATTTGCGGCGGTCGAGGATTATCGGGATTTGTTGACTGGGCTGTAGGCCCTATCGCGGGGCAAGCCCGCTCCCACGAGTGCTTCGTCGTGGGAGCGGGCCTCGCGATGACGTCAGTCGGGAATACGCAGCACCTGCCCCGGATAGATCTTGTTGGGATCCTTCAGCATCGGCTTGTTCGCCTCGAAGATCTTGTTGTACTTGTTGGCGTCGCCATAGACCCGCTTGGAGATGGCGCTCAACGTGTCGCCTTTCTCGACCTCGACGAACCGCGCCGCCTGGGCCACCGGCCCGGTGACGGTGATCTGGTCATCCACCGAGGCCACCCCCGCGATATTGCCGGCAGCCAGGATGATCTTCTCCTTCTCCTCCTGGCTGGCAACCTCGCCCTTGAGAATGACCTTGTCACCCTCTACAGTGGCCGAGATGTTCGGGTTGCCCAGGCCAACGTCCTGGACGTGTTTCTTCAACTGTTCCTCGGCATTGGCATTGCCCGGCGTCAGCAGGTCGATCAACTTCTCGCCGGCTTCCTTCACGAAACTGAACAGGCTCATGTGGCGCTCCTTTGATGGTGAATCCATGGAAGCAGGAGTCTAGGCCAGGATCACCCATCCCGCCCCGCTGCGACCAATCGACGCGCTCTATCACGACATAGACGCTAGCGATTAGACGCCATCGGCACAGGGGCCTAGGCTTGTGGGGTCAAACTGCCAGCCGGTATTCGCCCCGATGAACAGCAAGCCACCGGTCTGCGCGGCGTCCACGCCTTTTGCCCTGCCCGCCGCCAGCAACACCTACGACTACGTCCAGCTAACCGACACGGCCCACGACAGCACGCCGCTGGCCGAGGAAGTGGCCCTGGCCATCGTCTACAACGGCCTGAACCAGGCGGTGATGCTGGTTAGCCCGACCGACCTGGAAGACTTCGCCGTCGGCTTCAGCGTGGGCAGCGGCATCGTCGCCGGTACCGAGGAAATCTACGACGTGAAGCTCTCCGGCAGCGGTTCGGCGCTGTATGCCGACCTGGAGATCTCCAGCCGTGCCTTCTGGAACCTGAAGAACCAGCGCCGCCAACTGGCCGGCACCAGCGGCTGCGGTCTGTGCGGCGTCGAGGCCCTGGAGCAGGCATTGCCCGAACTGGATGTGCTGCCCGGCTCGCCGCTGCCGCCCGCGCACTGGCTGAAGGACCTGCGCCAGCGCATCGATGCCTTCCAGCCCCTCGGCCAGCATTGCGGCGCGGTGCACGCGGCGCTGTTCATGGACCGCGACGGCCAGTTGCTGCTGGGCCGCGAGGATATCGGCCGGCACAACGCCCTGGACAAGCTGATCGGCGCCCTGCTGTGCCAGCGCATCGACACCACAGGCGGCCTGGCCATCGTCACCAGCCGCTGCAGCCTGGAGCTGATCCAGAAAGTCCTGCGCGCCGGCATCCAGACCCTGGTCAGCCTCTCCGCGCCCACGGGCCTGGCCCTGCAATGGGCGCGCAAGCACAACCTCAACCTCATCCATCTGCCCAAACACAGCGCACCGCGGGTGTTCAGCCCAGCGGCGGAGTAGCAACAGCCGTGACCTCCTACGAAAAACTGCCAGACAACGCCCCCGCCTCCCCCCCTCGCTACAAGCCCTACCCCGGCCCCGCCGGCGGTTGGGGGGCGCTGCGCAGCGTGGCCAAGGCCTGGGTGGGCAGCGACAACGCCCTGAAGAACATCCGCGCCCTGCTCAAGACCAACCAGAACGGCGGCTTCGACTGCCCCGGCTGCGCCTGGGGCGACTCGCCCGAAAGCGGCATGGTCAAGTTCTGTGAGAACGGCGCCAAGGCAGTCAACTGGGAGGCCACCAAGCGTCGCGTCGATGCGGCGTTCTTCGCCCGCTACAGCGTCAGCGCGCTGCTCGAGCAGAGCGACTACTGGCTCGAATACCAGGGACGCCTGACCGAGCCGATGGTCTACGACCCGGTCACCGACCGTTACCGGCCGATCGACTGGGACGCGGCCTTCGCCCTGATCGCCCGCCACCTGAACAACCTGTCCAGCCCTGACCAGGCAGAGTTCTACACCTCCGGCCGGGCCAGCAACGAGGCGGCGTACCTGTACCAGCTGTTCGTCCGCGCCTACGGCACCAACAATTTCCCCGACTGCTCGAACATGTGCCACGAGGCCAGCGGCGTGGCCCTGGGCCAGAGCGTCGGCGTGGGCAAGGGCACGGTCACCTACGACGACTTCGAGCACGCCGACGCGATCTTCGTCTGGGGCCAGAACCCCGGCACCAACCACCCACGCATGCTCGACCCGCTGCGTGACGCGGTGAAACGCGGCGCCCAGGTGGTCTGCGTCAACCCGCTCAAGGAGCGTGGCCTGGAGCGTTTCCAGCATCCGCAGAACCCGCTGGAGATGCTGACCAACACCGATCGCCCGACCAACACGGCGTTCTTGCGCCCGGCCCTGGGTGGCGACATGGCGCTGCTGCGCGGCATGGCCAAGTTCCTGCTGCAGTGGGAACGCGAAGCCCAGGCCAAGGGCGAGCCGGCGATCTTCGACCACGCCTTCATCGCCGAGCACGGCCATGGCGTGGACGAGTACCTGGCGGTGGTGGATGCCACTTCGTGGGAGCAGATCCAGGCGCAATCGGGCCTGACCCTCGCCGACATCGAACTGTCGGCGCGCATGTACTGCAAGGGCAAGCGGGTGATCATGTGCTGGGCAATGGGCATCACCCAGCACCGCCATTCGGTGCCGACCATCCAGGAAATCGTCAACCTGATGCTGCTGCGCGGCAACCTCGGCGTGCCGGGCGCCGGCCTGTGCCCGGTGCGCGGCCACAGCAACGTACAGGGCGACCGCACCATGGGCATCAACGAACGCCCGCCGGTGTTCCTGCTCGACGCCCTCGAAAAGCGCTTCGGCTTCCCGGTGCCGCGCCACAACGGCCACAACACCGTCGAGGCGATCCACGCCATGCTCGACGGCCGGGCCAAGGTGTTCATCGGCCTGGGCGGCAACTTTGCCCAGGCCACGCCCGACACCGAGCGCACAGCACAAGCACTGCGCAACTGCGAGCTGACCGTGCACATCAGCACCAAGCTCAACCGCAGCCACCTGGTCCACGGCAAGCAGGCGCTGATCCTGCCGTGCCTGGGCCGCACCGATATCGACCTGCAGGGCGAAGGCCCGCAGGCGGTGACGGTGGAGGATTCGTTCAGCATGGTCCACGCCTCCAACGGCCAGCTCAAGCCGCTGTCGCGGCAGATGCGCTCGGAGCCGGCCGTGGTCGCCGGCATCGCCGCCGCTACCTTGGGCAAGCAACCGGTGGACTGGCACTGGTTGGTGGCCGACTACGACCGCATCCGCGACCTGATCGCCGACACCATCCCCGGCTTTGCCGACTTCAATGAACGCCTGCGCCTGCCTGGCGGCTTCTACCTGGGCAACAGCGCCGGCAGCCGCCAGTGGAAGACCGCCAGCGGCCGCGCCAACTTCAAGGCCAACCTGCTGCCCGACAGCCTGCTCGACGAGCGCGTGCGCGCCAGCGGCCAGGTGCCGGACCTGATCATGCAGTCGATGCGTTCGCACGATCAGTACAACACCACCATCTATGGCATGGACGACCGCTACCGCGGCGTGCGCGGCCAGCGCGACGTGCTGTTCGTCAACGAAGCCGACATCGTTCGCCTGGGCTTCCAACCTGGGCAGAAGGTCGACATCGTGTCGCTGTGGGGTGATGAGCATGTGCGCCGGGTGCAGGGCTTCACCCTGCTGGCGTTCGACATTCCCGCCGGCCAGGCGGCGGCCTACTACCCGGAGGTGAACCCCCTGGTGCCGCTGGAGAGCATCGGCGACGGCAGCCATACGCCGACGTCGAAGTTCATCGCCATCAAGCTGGAGCGGGCGCGGGACGACGGGCGCATCATCTGATGCCCTGCGCCGCCCCCCCTGTAGGAGCGGCCTTGCCGAGGCGTCGGACCGGCCGGAAAGGGCCGCGCAGCGGCCCCGGCAATTTCTGCATCGACGCTAAGATCCTGGGGCTGCTTTGCAGCCCTTTCGCGGCACAAGGCCGCTCCTACAGGGGCGAGCGCAGATTCCGAGCAACTGCCCACAAAAAAGCCCTGTTCCGCCATGGTTCAGGGCTTCGTCATAAATAGCTCAGACAACCAAAAATCGCGAAAGTTTCATACATAATTCAATAACTTAGAGAATTGTGTACAACTCGTGCTACTCGTCGGATTCCGATTGCCAGGCGCCTCGGCGAGCCTCAAATTCCGCTTCGTCATCCCTCTGAGGCTCTCTTGATGAAGAAGTACTCCTCGATTCTGTTGTTGTCTTTTGGTCTGCTCAGCGGCGTTGCCATGGCAGGCGGCACCACCGAAGCCGGCATTGGCGGCGCATTGGGTGGGGTACTGGGCTCCGTGGTGGGCAACTCCATCGGCGGTAGCACCGGCGGCGCCATCGGTGCCGGCCTGGGCGGCGCGGCCGGCGGCGCCCTGGGTGCCGACAAGCGCCAGCGCGGCGAAGCCGCCATCGGTGGCGCGCTGGGCGCCGCGGGCGGCAACGTGGTGGGTCGCTCCGTGGGCGGCACCACCGGCAGCTACATCGGCGCGGCCGCCGGTGGTGGCGCCGGTGGCGCACTGGGCAACTACATGGGCAACAAGGCCGACGAAGACGAACGCCACGAGCGTCGCTACCGTCGCGACTACGATGATCGCCGCTACTACGACCGCGGTCACCACTATGGCCATCGCAAGCACAAGCGCCACTGGCGCCATGACTGATCGCCTGGCTTACGCCTGAGGCCTAAGGCCCTGCCCTCATCGGCAGGGCCTTTTCGTTTGCATACCCGCCAGAGGATTAGGGGCTGCCCCGATATGGAGGCCACTAGCCACTAGTTATCATCGCGGTTTCGATCAAGCACAGGACGCAGGGAATGCGCACGATCATCACCGGCCCTATCTGTCCGCCCCGGGCCAGGAGAGGCTGAAGGATGCCCGGCCGCCGCCCGCCACTGCTCGGCGAAGCCAGCTTTGCGTCGATTCGCCAGCGGGTCGTGCAGGCCACCGGCGTGCAACTGGCCGACGACCGCCGTGCCGTGGTCGCGGCGCGCCTGCACAAGCGCCTCAAGACCTTGGGCCTGTCGGACTTCGAACACTATCTCGCCCTGCTCGACAGCCCCCGGGGCGCGGAGGAGCACGAGCACCTGCTGCGTCTGCTGGTCGCCCGAGACAGCTACTTCTTTCGCGAGCATCGTCATTTCGAATGCCTGGCCCGCTGGCTGGCCGACCTCGACCACCCCGCACGCCTGTGGAGCGCCGCCTGCGCCACCGGGGAGGAAGCCTGGAGCCTGGCCATGGTCGCCGCCGAAAATGCCCGCCATCCCGGCTGGCAGGTGCTGGCCAGCGACTACGACCCACAACTGCTGGAGACCGCCGCTGCCGGCATCTACGACATCGCCCAGGCACGCTACTTCCCCGAAGGCTGGCTGGCCCGCCACTGCCTGTGCGGCGTCGACGAGATGGCTGGCCGGCTGCGGGTCACTGCGGCCCTGCGCGAGCAGGTGCGCTTCGAAGCACTCAACCTGATCCAGCCCCTGCCCGAACAGCTCGGCAGCTTCGACGTCATCCTGTTGCGCAACCTGTTGTCGAACCTGGCGCCACGGTACAAGAACGAGGTACTCCAGCGTCTGCTGGCACACCTGCGCCCCGGTGGCCTGTTGATCATCGGTCACAGCGAGAGCGTCCACGCCCTGGGCCTGCCCCTGCGTCCACTACTGCCGTCGGTGTTCGAACGCCTATGATAAGAGGCACTGCCGCGCCCATCGGCAGACAAGGACTGATCGCGCAACCGCGCGGCAGTGCGCTTTCGGATCGAGCAGGCCTGCCGCCCCCCTTCCCTTGCGAAACAGGCCCTTATCCATGCCCTGCCGAATCCTGCTTGCCGATCACTCGCCACTCTTCCGCGCCGGCCTGCGTGCCCTGCTTGAACAGAAGAAAGACTTCGTCGTGGTGGGCGACACCGGCGATGCCATGACGGCCGTGAGCCTTGCGGAAAAACTCAAGCCGGACATCGTGATGCTCGACATGAGCGGCGAGCTGGACAGCCAGCAGGCCCTGCAGGAGCTGTTCATCCGTGCTCCCGCCTGCCGGGTGTTGATGTTCTCGCCACGTTCGGAGCTCGAACATGTGATGAGCTGCCTGCAGCTGGGCGCCCATGGCTTCCTGCTCAAGAACGCCACGGTGAGCGAACTGGAGCAGGCCCTGCAGACCCTGCGCGGTGGCGGTCAGTTCCTGTCGTCGGCGGTACTGCCGATGGTCATTGGCCAGGCCCTGAAGCACAGCCGCAAGCGCGTCGTCAGCCAGGTCCAGACACCGCCGCTGACCACCCGCCAGCTGGAGATCCTGCGCCTGATCGCCCGTGGCGAGACCACCCGCTCCATCGCCGACGGCCTGGGCCTGAGCATCAAGACCGTCGAGGCCCACCGCTCGCAGATCATGCACCGCCTGCAGATCCACGACGTGCCCGGCCTGGTGCTGTTCGCCGTGCGCGAGGGGATCATTCGCCTCAACGATTGAGCGACAGTCCGGCGAGGATCAGCTGCAGCGTTTCCGGCAGCGCCACCGGACGGCCCGAGGCCCGATCGATAAATACCTGCACCACGCTCCCCGCCGCGCAGGCCTCGGCCTCGCCCGGACGGAACAGCGCCAGTCGGAACTCCACGGTACTGCCCGCCAGGCGTGTCACGCCCAGGCCCACCTCGAGAACGTCGGGAAAGCCTGGCAAGGCGAAGAAGTCCGCGGCCGAGCTGACAACGAAGCCGGCCAGCTCACCGTCGCGCAGGTCCAGTTCGGCCTGTTCGACCAGGAAGGCCTGGATGGCGGTTTCGAAGAAGGCATGCACGGTGGCGCCGGCGAGGTGACCGTTGTGGTCGTTGTCCTGGGGGCGGGTGAGGATGGGGTGGAAATGGGAGAAGGCGGAGCGTTGGGGGGATTCTGTCATGAGGCATCTGCTTTCTGGTGGGTGCCCTGCAAGTGAAACAGATTCTGGCCGTGCTGTATTGATGCAGCAATCCGACAAACCTTCAGGAACGGCGTGTAAAGCCTGTAGGAGCTGGCCTTCCCTACGATAGCCTCAGTAGACACAGCATCCAAAGCAGGTTTTCAGATACGAAAAAGCCGCCCCGAAGGGCGGCCTTTCATCCGAACCGGCTGCAGCTTACAGCTGCGGACCAGCGGCCTTGATGGCGTCGGAAACGTCGAACTTCTTGAAGTTCTCGGTGAACAGCGTGGCCAGGCCCTTGGCGGCTTCGTCGTAGGCAGCCTTGTCAGCCCAGGTGTTGCGTGGGTTGAGCAGCTCGGTCTCGACGCCCGGAACAGCCTTCGGCACGTCCAGGTTGATGATGTCCAGGTGCTCGGTCTCGGCACCGACCAGCGCGCCGCTCTGGATGGCAGCGATCACGCCACGGGTGGTCGGGATGCTGAAGCGCTTGCCGACGCCGTAGCCACCACCGGTCCAGCCGGTGTTGACCAGGTAGACCTTGGAACCGAACGCCTTGATACGCTTGATCAGCAGTTCGGCGTATACACCGGCCGGACGCGGGAAGAACGGTGCGCCGAAGCAGGTGGAGAAGGTCGACTTGATGCCGCCGCCCGAACCCATTTCGGTGGAACCGACCAGCGCGGTGTAGCCGGACAGGAAGTGGTAGGCCGCCTGCTCGTTGTTCAGGATCGACACTGGCGGCAGCACACCGGTCAGGTCGCAGGTCAGGAAGATGACTGCGTTCGGCTCGCCGCCCAGGTTCTCTGCCGAGACCTTCTCGACGTGCGCCAGCGGGTAGGCGGCACGGCTGTTCTGGGTCAGGCTCACGTCGGCGTAGTCGGCGTGCTTGTTGGCGTCGATCACGACGTTTTCCAGCACCGCGCCGTGCTTGATGGCTTTCCAGATGACCGGCTCGTTCTTCTCGGACAGGTCGATGCACTTGGCATAGCAACCGCCTTCGATGTTGAAGACCACGCCCTCACCCCAGCCGTGCTCGTCGTCACCGATCAGGTAACGGCTTTCGTCGGCCGACAGGGTGGTCTTGCCGGTGCCGGACAGGCCGAAGAACAGGGTGACATCACCCGCTTCGCCGATGTTGGCGGCGCAGTGCATCGGCAGCACGTCGGCGGCCGGCAGCAGGAAGTTCTGCACCGAGAACATGGCTTTCTTCATTTCACCGGCGTAACGCATGCCGGCGATCAGCACCTTCTTCTGGGCGAAGTTGATGATCACGCAGCCATCGGAGTTGGTGCCGTCACGCTCAGGCACGCACTCGAAGTTGGCGACGTTGAGGATCTGCCACTCACCACGGCCAGCCGGGTTGTACTGCTCGGGGTTGATGAACAGGCAACGGCCGAACAGGTTCTGCCAGGCAGTCTGGGTGGTCATCTTGACCGGCAGGTAGTGCTCGGCCGCAGCGCCTACGTGAACGTAGGAAACGAAGTGATCCTGGGCGTTGTTGAACGCCTCGACGCGGTCCCACAGGGCATCGAACTTGTCGGCCGGGAACTTGCGGTTGATCGGGCCCCAGCCAATCTGGTCCTGGGTGGAAGGTTCTTCGACGATGAAACGGTCAGCCGGCGAACGGCCGGTGCGATGACCGGTCTCCACCACCAGCGCGCCAGTATCGGCCAGCACGCCTTCACCGCGGGACAGCGCTTCTTTTACCAGCTCATCGACGCTCAGGTCGGTGTACACGGTGTTGTTGGCTTGCGTCATGAGATACCCCATCCGGCCCGAGGCCGAGTGCTCCAAACGTTTTGTAGT
>Ga0268257_1000704_pt1 | contig 35465 bp, 33 predicted proteins | sample AgamicAtPrz_FD_200249 | JGI IMG/M metagenome (GOLD analysis project Ga0268257, IMG submission 200249) | Agave microbial communities from Guanajuato, Mexico - At.P.rz (v2) (version 3) | ecosystem: Host-associated > Plants > Phyllosphere > Phylloplane/Leaf | place: Guanajuato, Mexico | collected... | reverse complement strand
AAGACTTCTCCGGCCAGTTCAACAAGGGTGACAAGATCACCGGTACCATCAAGTCGATCACCGACTTCGGTATCTTCATCGGCCTGGACGGCGGCATCGACGGTCTGGTTCACCTGTCCGACATCTCTTGGAACGAAGCTGGCGAAGAAGCCGTGCGTCGCTTCAAGAAGGGCGACGAGCTGGAAACCGTCATCCTGTCGGTTGATCCAGAGCGCGAGCGCATCTCCCTGGGCATCAAGCAGCTGGAAGACGATCCGTTCTCCAACTTCGTTGCTGTCAACGACAAGGGCGCTATCGTCAAGGGTATCGTCAAGGAAGTTGACGCCAAGGGCGCTATCGTGACCCTGGCTGACGACATCGAAGCTACTCTGAAAGCTTCCGAAATCAGCCGTGACCGCGTTGAAGACGCCCGTAACGTGCTGAAGGAAGGCGAAGAGATCGAAGCCAAGATCATCAGCGTCGACCGCAAGTCCCGCGTCATCAGCCTGTCCATCAAGTCGAAGGACGATGCTGAAGAGCGCGAAGCCATCCAGAGCCTGAAAAACGCTCCGGAAGCGGCTGCCGATACCACCATGGCCGCGCTGCTGCGCGAAGCAATGGCCAAGCAGAACTGAGTTCTGTTTGATCGGTAAAAAGGGCGACCCTCGGGTCGCCCTTTTTTGTGCCTGTGATTTCTCGGTGGGGCCGAAGCTTCGGTGCCCTGGCCCGAGCGCAGGCGGCTTGTCACGACTTGTGGGCAAATCCTTACCTTGAATTTTTTTATTTAGTCAAGAACCGGCCTGTTCAAATCAGTCGGGGCGTGCTACAAACTGAGTAAGCAATGATCTAGCTGCTTGATAACGAAGGGAAAAATATGACGAAGTCGGAGCTGATCGAACGTATTGTCACCCATCAGGGGCTGCTCTCGTCCAAGGACGTCGAGCTCGCCATCAAGACCATGCTTGAGCAGATGTCGCAGTGCCTGGCGACCGGGGATCGTATTGAGATCCGTGGCTTTGGCAGCTTTTCCCTGCACTATCGCGCCCCCCGCGTAGGGCGTAACCCCAAGACCGGTCAGTCGGTCAGCCTGGACGGCAAGTACGTGCCGCACTTCAAGCCCGGCAAGGAGCTGCGTGATCGGGTTAATGAAGAAGAGCATGAGCCTGGTTGAGTCATTCAAGGAGCGATGCGATGCGTAACCTCAAGCGCGCCCTCGTGGCGCTGTTCGTGCTGCTGTTGGCGGCCGTAGTGTTGTTCTTCGTCCTGGAAAATCAGCAGGCGGTTTCCCTGGTAATGCTTGGCTGGTCGGCTCCGGCGGTACCGGTAGCGGTGCTGGTGCTGGCGGCGCTGGTGCTGGGGCTGGCGATAGGTCCGCTGTTGGGGGCTTATGGCCTGATGCGCGGTAAGCGCAGGATCCGCGTCAATGCCCGCAAGGAGGCCTTGGCCGGGCGTTAAGGACGTTTCTCACGCGAGGTGTAGCATTTGCGCGCTGTGTTGGTGGTTGAGGGGGTGACTTAATAAGGCGCTCTTTCCCCTGACTCAAGGCTTTGGCGCAATGATCTACCCATTCCTTTCTCATCGCGGCGGCACCCGTGGTGTCACTGGCTCATGTCACCAGTTGCATCTTGATCCTGCGACCAGTTTATTGATCGACTGCGGCTTGGGGCAGGGCATGGCTGGCGGGGTCGGTTCGGTATCCGCGGCGATTGATTTCTATGTCGCGGGTATTCAGGCGCTCATTGTTACGCATGTTCACCTGGATCATGTCGGGCGCATCCCTGCGCTGTTCGCGGCGGGCTTTCGTGGTCCGATCTATTGCAGCAAGCCCTCGGCTCGATTGTTGCCGCTGGTGCTTGAGGATGCCTATCGGCTCGCGATCAGCAGCGAGCCTGCCGAGGTTGCCCGTTATGTGGCTTTCGTGCAGCAGTGTATCGTCCCGTTGCCCTTCGATCACTGGCAGGTGCTGATCGAGGATCCATCGCTGCGCTGTGCAATACGGTTGCGGCGTGCAGGGCACCTGCTTGGCTCTGCCTAGGTCGAATGTGATGTGACGAGCGCGGGGCAGCCTGTGCGCATTGTGTTCTCCGGTGATCTCGGGGCGGCGGATAACCCCTTGCTACGCCCAGTGGTGCCGCCGTAGCGCGCCGACCTGCTGGTGCTGGAGAGCACTTATGGCGACGGTCTGCATGCCGATCGCAGCCAGCGTCGTCAGCGGCTTGAGCAAGTCATCGAGCGTGCCCTTGCTGACGAGGGGGCGATTTTGATTCCCGCGTTCAGTCTGGGGCGTACCCAGGAGCTGCTGTGTGAGATCGAAGATATTCATCATCACAACGCCTTGCTGAACCAGCCGGCCGGCAAGGCGCGAGGCGATTTCCCCGAGTGGTCGCAGTTGCCCATCATCCTTGATTCGCCATTGGCTAGGCGTATTACCGACGTTTATCGGGACCTGCATCAATACTGGCGCCAGGAGGCCAGGGGTCGGGTGGCCCAGGGGCGCGATCCGCTGGGCTTTCGCCAGTTGGTCAGCATCGATACCCATGCTCGCCACCAGCAGGTGGTGAACTATCTGAAGAGCTCCGGGCGACCGGCTATTGTGATTGCCGGCAATGGCATGTGCTCCGGTGGGTGAATCGTCAATTATCTCAAGGCGATGCTCGGTGATCCGAAGCATGAGGTGCTGTTCGTGGGTTATCAGGCCAAGGGCACGCCGGTGCGGTGATCCAGGCCAGTGAAGGGGCCGAAGGCTTTGTCCAGATCGACCTGGATGGGCGGATGCATGACATTCGGGCGAAGGTGGTAACGCTTGCGGGGTATTCGGGGCATGCGGACCAAAAGGGGGTGGTTAGATTTGCGCTGTGTCGCGAGCAGCCGGCGAGGCGGGTAGTGCTGGTGCATGGCGAGCAGGGGGCCAGGCTGGCCCTGGCCGGAGCGCTGGAGCGACGGGCGCAAGACCCGGGGATGGTGGTCTCGATTGGCTAGTGTATCGAGATTAGGGTGGCTAGACGGCTTTAGGGTGGGGCTACCTGTGTGTCAGCAAGCACAGCATGGTCCAACTGTGCTTAAATGGCTGCCGTTCGGGCTCTGGCGTTTTACGAGGCCAATGAGCTTTTAGGCCTAGCGAGCCTTGGATATCGGTCTCATGTATGTGGATTGTTGATGGGTTCGTTGATTCAAGGCTCGCGATTGGCAGAGAGCTTACAGGAGCTGATTTTGATTCGGTTTTCTGTATCACATGTGTAGGGTGTGTGAGTAAGGCCAGCTCTGCGGGTGGTGCAGATTACCCTGAATCACGCGTTGATGAGTGCCCCGCAAAAGTTTGCCATGAAGATAAGGTTAGATGATTAGTTTTCTCGATTTATATGTGATCTATTTTTCGCGCAGTGAGGCGCCTCTCAAAGGGCGTAGTGCCGTTACCGTTCCCGGGAGGCTCGCCGCGCAAGCAGCCAATATTGATGCACAGCGTCAGCTGATGGTTTTGCTCGGCATTGTATTGCAATCTGTGGTGAGTGGCTAATGTCTTTGGTCAAGACAAGTTTTCTCAATGGTATTGCCGTGATGGTGAAGGCAGTCAGCTTGTTTGTCCTGAATAAGGTGCTGGCTGTATATGCAGGTCCGTCTGGTTACGCTGTAATTGGGCAGTTGCAAAATGCGCTGACTATGATTACTACTTTATCGATCGGAGCAGTCAATACTGGAGTAACAAAATATACGGCGGAATATGCCGGTGATCAGCAGCGGCAAGCGAAAGTATGGCAGTCGGCTACGTCCTTGGCCTTGTTAAGTTCGGTGGTGATTGCGATACTGGTCGCTTTATTCAGTCCTTATTTGGCAAGATATTTTTTACATGATGAGGGTCTTTACGGTGTCTTCATTGCCGTTGCACTCTCGTTGTCATTCTTTACTCTTCATGCGCTAATGCTCGCCATTCTTAACGGACGGAAAGAGGTTGGGCGTTACGTCATTGCCAGTATTTCAGCCAGTCTGGTATCTCTGGGTTTGACTAGTTTTTTGGCGTTTAAATACGGTTTAGTTGGTGCGTTACTATCTATTGGAGTGGGCCAGGGAGCAATTTTTTTTACTACCGTTGCGGTTTGCCTACGAGCGCCCTGGTTCAAGTTACATCTGCTTTTTGGGCGGTGGCAAGGCACCATAGTGCTAAATCTGCTTAAGTATGCGGCCATGGCCGTGACTGGTGCAGTTTGCCTGCCTGTCGCGCAAGTACTTATTCGTAAACACCTCATTCACCAATTTGGAATAGATGCGGCCGGGTATTGGGAGGCGATGTGGCGGTTGAGTAGTGCTTATTTGATTATTGTTACAATGACCCTCAGTGTCTACTATGTGCCGCGGTTGTCAGAGTTGGAAGGTGTGCGCGCTATATTTAGTGAGATTCGTTCGGGCTATGTGCTTATTCTTCCTGTGGCAATGTTGTGTGCTCTAGTAATATATATTTTGCGGGATTTTGTTATTGGTTTGCTTTTTACTTCGGAGTTTATGCCGATGCGTGAGTTATTTGCCTGGCAATTGCTGGGTGACGTCTTGAAGCTTGGCGCTTGGCTTGTCGCATCGGTCATGCTTGGCAAAGCCATGTTTAAACTTTTTATTGTCAGTGAAGTTGTCTTTGCAGCGCTTTTTTATGGGTTGACTGTTTGGTTTACGGGAAGTGATGGTTTGCTGGGAGTGGCCAAGGCATACGCGCTGAATAGTCTGATCTACTGGATCTTCATGTTGGTAAGTGTTGCCGTGGTGCTCAGGACGTCGTACCGACCGCTGTCTGCTGATGGTTCGGCTTGAGGACCGGACTACGAAATGTATGTAGCGATATCCGTATGGTTAGACCCAAATGCTGGTGCCTGGGCGCTGTCCAGTTCAGCTGTTTTTTTTAATGGCGGTAAATGCGAGGTATCGCCCTTTCATCTGGTGCGGGAGCGAGATGGTCGCACCGGGAGTAGGAAATACTGCTGGGGTTCGGCGCAAGCTCATTATTTCTCCCAGAAGAGCCATATGTATCCCGGTGAGGAAGTTTGAGGATGAGTTCGGTATTGGTAAAAGACAGAAGTCTCGGAAGTATCGCGGTAAGTAATGTTGGGGCTATTGTGGTGTTGTATCAACCTGCTCATGCATTGTTGCACCGCTTGATCGCAGGTGTGATCGGGCAGGTCGGAACAGTGTATATTATCGACAATACGCCTGGTGCAACCCATGAGGGCTACGGAAGCATACTAGATGATCCAAAAATCGTCTATGAAGCGTTGAATGATAACTTAGGCATTGCCACTGCGCATAATCGTGGTATTGAGCTGGCCAGGCGTGATGGCTTGACCCATGTCCTGTTGATGGATCAGGACAGTGAGCTTGTGCCTCAAACCGTGGCGTGTCTGTTGGAGCAGGAAGCGCGTTTGCTCGAGTCAGGCGTGGCTGTCGCTGCGATCGGTCCAGTTTTCGTTGACGAAAAGACAGGCGATCCGGCTCCAGCCATCGTACCGAGCCTGTTTGGTTCCAAAAGAGTCCCGGTAAACCTTGGGGCTTCAGAACCGGTACGCTCGACGTATATTATTGCTTCTGGCTCGTTGATCAGGCTATCGGTGCTCGAGAGCATCGGAGGTATGCAAGATAACTTGTTTATAGATTTCGTCGATATCGAATGGGGGGAGCGCGCCACGCTGGCCGGGTACGGTTGCTACCTTGTGCCAGCCGTTGCGATGAAGCACAGCATCGGTGATGAGTTTGTCACTATATTGGGTCGGCGAATCGTTCTACATTCCGATTTTAGAAATTATTACATCGTTCGTAACTCGGTCTTCCTATCCTTGTGGGGGGCGCTTCCGGTAGGGCGCCGATTGCAACTGGCATCGAAAGTACCTTATTACTTCGCTTGCTATGGATGGTTTTCTGCAAGGCGCAAGTATGCATTTCGTTTATTGCTCTTGGCGGTGAAAGACGGGATTTTTAAGCGTATGGGTAAAGGGCGTTTTCAATGAGGGAGGCTGCTGTACTTAGCCGACTGTGTGTGACGAATGCTCCTCTTAAATGAAGTTTCCATATGTTTGGGTGCTTGATGTTGAATTCTATGACAGAATTTGTTCTAGGACTGGAGCGCTCACTGCAATGACGCCAAAATGTCTCGTTCTGCTTGCCGCCTACAACGGTCGTGCTTTCATCGAAGAGCAAGTGCGCTCTATTCTTGATCAGCGCGATGTCTCTGTTAGCCTGCTGGTCAGTGTCGATTGTTCTAACGATGGTACTGAAGCTTGGTTCGATGAGCTCGCGCGGACCGAATCACGTGTTCAAGTGTTGCCCCATGGCAGGCGTTTCGGTGGGGCGGCGCCGAACTTCTTCAGGTTGATCGAGGCCGCTGCGACCAATGAACATGATTTTTTTGCCTTAGCCGACCAGGACGATGTGTGGCTTGCTGACAAGCTTGCCCGTGGCTGCGAGGTATTGCGGCAACAGTCTGTGCAAGGCTTCTCATCTGACGTCCTGGCATTCTGGCCTGATGGTCGGAAGCGGATCGTCAGGAAGTCGCAGTCACAGGTCTCCCACGACCATCTGTTCGAGGCGGCGGGCCCAGGTTGTACCTATATTCTTGATCGTTCTCTGATGAACGCGGTGCAGGCTAACGTAAGCAGCCAGCGTGAAAGCTTGCGCGCGGTGAGCCTGCATGACTGGTACATCTATGCTTTCGCCAGGGCTAACGGGTTCAGCTGGCATATCGATGACCAGGTGCTGATGCGCTACCGCCAGCACGACAGCAATCAGGTTGGGGTGAACAGTGGCCTAAGCGCGTACAGGGTGCGCCTGGCCAAGGTGCTCAATGGTTGGTGGCTAGACCAGTCAAGATTAATTGCCCGGTTGGTCGGGTTGGCTGATGATCCTTTCGTCAGGCAATGGCAGAGCCTGGAGCGTGGTGCTCTGCTGAGGCTGGCGTGTAATGCACGCACGTGCAGGCGACGCCCGAGGGACCAGCTGTGGTTCGCCGTATTTTGCCTGGCGCTGGCTGTAATCGGAGCGGGCAAATGAGCGGAGCAATCCTGATCACCGGGGCCACTGGCTTTGTCGGTAGCGCACTCATGCGTCGGCTGGAGCGCGAAGGCCAGACCCCGCTACGAGCGCTGGTTCGACGCGTGCCTGCTGGCGAGCATCCACGCACCGAGTATTGCCTGATGGATGACTTGGGCACACTGGCGCCGGAGCAGGCGTTGTTCGCCAATGTCGATACTGTCATTCATCTTGCTTCGCGTGTGCATGTAATGAACGAAACCTCCCAGGATCCACTGGCGGCGTTTCGCAAGGTCAACGTCGACGGTACCCTCAACCTTGCCCGGGCGGCGGCGCGAGCCGGGGTGAGACGGTTTATTTTCGTCAGTTCCATCAAGGTCAACGGCGAGAGTACCGATGGACGCCAGCCGTTCACGGCCGATGAGCAACCCGATCCGCAAGATCCTTACGGCGTTTCAAAGCGTGAAGCCGAAGATGCCCTGCGCCAGCTGGCCATCGATACCTCACTGGAAGTGGTCATCGTGCGTCCGCCGCTGGTGTACGGGCCCGGTGTAAAGGCCAACTTCCGTAGCATGCTCGGCTGGCTCGGCAAAGGTGTGCCGCTGCCTTTTGGCGCGATCAACAATGCACGCAGCCTCGTAGCCCTGGATAATCTTGTCGACCTGCTGGTGACTTGTATCCAACATCCTGCCGCCGCCAACCAGACCTTCCTGGTCAGTGATGGACGAGACCTTTCCACGACCCAGTTACTGGTGAGGCTTGGGGTGGCGTTGGGCAAGCCTGCACGGCTATTGCCGATCCCCGCAGGCTGGCTGCGTGGTGCTGCTACCTTGGTCGGCAAGGGCGCTCTGGGCCAGCGCCTATGTGGCTCGCTGCGGGTGGATATCGTCAAAACCCGGGAGTTGCTGGGCTGGACGCCTCCAGTCAGCGTCGACCAGGCCTTCAAATTGACCGCCGATAATTTTTTGAAAGAGCGTGAACAATGACAGTATGGTGGTTGTTTCCCCTGGTTTTCGGGGTATCCCTGGTGCTGACTGCGGCCCTGCGGCGTTATGCCTTGAGCCGACAGATCATTGACGTACCTAACGCCCGCAGTTCCCATAACGTCCCTACGCCCCGCGGCGGTGGCGTAGCCATAGTGGTAACCTTCCTCGCCACCCTGCCGGTGCTCGGTTACTTCGGCTGGGCAGCCACTGGAGCCCTGATTGGCATCGGCGGTGCTGGCGGGCTGGTGGCAGTGATCGGCTTCATGGACGATCATGGACATATTGCCGCGTGTTGGCGCCTGCTTGGTCATTTTGCCGCCGCAGTCTGGGTGCTGTTCTGGCTCGATGGCCTGGCTCCTCTAGTGTTTTTTGGGCTGCACTTGGATCTGCAGTGGTTAGGTTATCTCCTGGCGGCGTTCTACAGCGTGTGGATGCTCAACCTATACAATTTCATGGACGGTATCGACGGTATTGCCAGTCTGGAGGCCATCGGCGTCGGTATTGGCATGGCGCTGATCGCCGCCGTGCTCGGGGCGCCCGAATTGATGCCCTTGCCCTTGTTGTTGGCTGCCGCCACGGCAGGTTTCCTGTTCTGGAACTTCCCGCCGGCGAAGATTTTCATGGGGGATGCTGGCAGTGGCTTTCTCGGTATAGTGCTGGCGGGGCTGTCGCTACAGGCTGCCTGGCACTCGCCGCAGTTATTCTGGTGTTGGCTAATTTTACTGGGTGTGTTCGTGGTTGACGCCACGTTCACGTTGTTCCGCCGCCTGTTGCGCGGTGACAAGGTCTACGAAGCGCACCGTAGTCACGCCTATCAGTTCGCTTCGCGCCACTATGGGCGGCACTTGCCCGTGACGCTGGCGGTGACGGCGATCAATGTGGGTTGGCTGCTGCCAGTGGCATTGTGCGTGGCACTGTTGGGCCTCGATGGTGCTTTGGGCATGGTGATTGCCTACCTGCCGTTGGTGTTGTTGGCTGCGCGTTGGCGCGCTGGTGCGCTCGAGCATCCGGCAAAGTGAGATAAATAGGGAATGGTTTAGTGTCGGATAACGCTTGCAGGGGGTTTATGGATAAGCTGCGCGCTCGATTACTGGGATTGTCACGGCGGCACAAGCGTTTGCTGCAGGTTGCAGCGGATGTGGTGCTGGTGTGGGTAGCGCTGTGGCTGGCATTCCTGGTGCGGCTGGGTATCGATGATGTGATCGACCCGCTGCGTGATCACTCATGGCTGTTCATCTGCGCGCCGCTGGTGGCCATTCCGTTGTTCATCCGGGTCGGCATGTACCGGGCGGTACTGCGTTATTTCGGTAATGACGCATTGATCACCATCATCAAGGCGGTCACGCTGTCGGCGCTGGTATTGGGGCTGCTCATCTATTGGGTGGGCAACAAAGAGAATGTGGTGCCCCGCTCGATCACCTTCAACTATTGGTGGCTGAGCATGATCATGCTCGGCGGGTTGCGCTTGCTGATGCGCCAATACTTCCTGGGCGACTGGTTCAACAGCGCAGCTACGCAGGGAAGGCGCGCCAGCCAGGGCGAGGCGTCCACGCGGGTTGCCATCTATGGCGCAGGCGCGGCAGGTAACCAGCTGATGGCCGCCTTGCGGATGGGCAAGGCCATGCGCCCGGTAGCATTCATCGATGACGATGCCAGCCTGACCAATCGGATGATCGCAGGGTTGCAGGTCTATGCTCCCAAGAGTCTGCAGCGCATGATCGACGCCACTGGCGCCGAGGAAATCCTCCTGGCGCTGCCTTCGGTAAGCCGCAGTCGGCGCCGCGAAATTCTTAACCTGCTTGAAGGCTATCCGCTGCATGTGCGCAGTGTGCCAGGGTTCATGGACCTGGCGAGCGGCAGAGTCAAGGTGGATGATATCCAGGAAGTGGATATCGCCGATTTGCTAGGGCGCGATGCCGTGCCCGCCGAGCAGGATTTGCTGGCGCGCTGCATTGCCGGGAACACGGTCATGGTGACCGGCGCCGGTGGCTCGATCGGCTCGGAGCTGTGCCGGCAGATCATCGGCCAGCACCCACGCACGCTGCTGTTGTACGAGCACAGTGAATTCAACCTGTACAGCATCGCCAAGGAACTGGAAGAGCGCATCGGCCAGGACCAGCTTGGCGTCCAGCTGTTGCCGATTCTGGGCTCGGTGCGTGACCAGCGCAAGCTGCTAGACATCATGCAGGCCTGGAAGGTGGATACCGTCTATCACGCCGCGGCCTACAAGCACGTGCCCATGGTCGAGCACAACATTGCCGAAGGGGTGCAGAACAACGTCATCGGCACGCTCTACACTGCCCAGGCTGCGCTGCAGGCCCAGGTGGCCAATTTCGTGCTGATTTCCACCGACAAGGCCGTGCGTCCGACCAATGTCATGGGCAGCACCAAGCGGTTGGCCGAGATGGTGCTGCAGGCCTTGAGCAACGAGCGTGCGCCGACGCTCATGGGCGATGTCGGCAATGTGGCCCAAGTCAACAAGACCCGTTTCACCATGGTGCGGTTCGGCAATGTGCTGGGCTCGTCCGGCTCGGTGATTCCGTTGTTCCATGCGCAGATCAAGGCCGGCGGGCCCTTGACCGTGACTCATCCGAAAATCACGCGTTACTTCATGACCATTCCCGAGGCGGCTCAGCTGGTGATCCAGGCGGGTTCCATGGGGCAGGGCGGCGACGTGTTCGTACTGGACATGGGCGAGCCGGTGAAGATTGTAGAGTTGGCGGAAAAGATGATTCATCTGTCCGGCTTGAGCGTGCGCTCCGAGCGTAATCCGCATGGCGATATTGCCATCGAGTTCAGTGGTTTGCGGCCTGGCGAGAAGCTCTATGAAGAGCTGCTGATCGGGGACAATGTACTGGGCACCCGGCACCCGATGATCATGAGCGCCAATGAGGATTACCTTTCCTGGGAGTTGCTCAAGCAGCGACTCGAGGCATTGTTGGCTGCGATTGGCAAAGGTGAATATCCCGCTGTTCGGCAGTTGCTGAGAAATACTGTTAGCGGCTATACCCCCAGTGATGAGATTGTCGATTGGCTGTATCAGCGTAGACGCCACGAGTCGTAGTGCCTGGCGACAAAGTAGCATTATGGATGCGTCACTCCTTAGGAGGTGACGCTGGTTTACGAAACTCGTTGATTGTTGGGTTCGAGTTCAAATATGGGAAAAACTGACAGATGACTATATTGGTTACAGGTGGCGCTGGTTTCATCGGTGCGAACTTCGTGCTGGACTGGCTTGCTGCAGGAGACGAGACCATTGTCAATCTCGACAAGCTCACCTATGCGGGCAACCTACAGACGTTGGCCAGCCTGAACGGCGATAAGCGACACGTGTTCGTACACGGTGATATCGGAGATGCGAACCTCGTGGTGCGCTTGCTTGAGGAGCACAGGCCTCGGGCGGTAATCAATTTCGCAGCCGAATCCCATGTCGACCGATCGATTCACGGTCCTGAGGCTTTCGTCGAAACCAACGTCATGGGTACCTTCCGCCTACTCGAAGCCGTAAGGGCTTACTGGGGGGCGCTGGGTGAAGAGGCCCGCCAGGGTTTCCGCTTCCTGCATGTCTCTACCGACGAGGTGTATGGCTCTCTGGCCGCGGACGAGCCTGCATTCACTGAAACCCACCAGTACCAGCCAAATAGCCCTTACTCGGCCAGTAAGGCGGCCAGCGACCATCTGGTGCGGTCGTACCACCATACTTACGGCCTACCGGTGTTAACCACCAACTGCTCCAACAACTACGGGCCGTATCACTTCCCCGAGAAACTTATCCCACTTATGATTGTCAACGCCTTGGCGGGGAAACCCCTGCCTGTCTACGGCGATGGCCAGCAGATTCGCGACTGGCTTTACGTCAAGGATCACTGCAGTGCCATTCGCCGTGTACTCGAGGCTGGTCGGGTTGGCGAGGTGTACAACGTCGGTGGCTGGAACGAGAAGCCAAACCTAGAGATCGTCCAGCGCATCTGCACCTTGCTGGATGAAAAGCGTCCGCGTGGCGATGGCAAGTCCTACAGTGAACAGGTGGCTTATGTCACGGACCGTCCAGGTCATGACCGCCGCTACGCCATTGATGCCCGCAAGCTTGAGCGCGAGCTGGGATGGAAGCCTGCCGAGACGTTCGAAACCGGTATTCGTAAAACGGTCGAGTGGTATCTGGATAACGAGCAGTGGGTGAAAAACGTCCAGTCTGGTGCTTATCGAGACTGGGTCGAGCAGAACTACGCGGATCGTACGGCATGAAGATCCTCCTTTTAGGAAAGGACGGCCAAGTGGGCTGGGAGCTGCAACGCAGTCTCGCACCACTAGGGCAGGTGGTGGCACTTAATACACGTAGCGAAGCGTTTTGTGGAGATCTCGCGAACCTTGAGGGATTGGCCAATACCGTTGCGAGCGTCGCTCCCGACGTTATTGTCAACGCTGCGGCCTACACTGCTGTGGACAAAGCTGAATCCGAACCTGAGCGAGCGTACTTGATCAACGCGCAGGCAGTGGCAGCACTGGCGACGGCTGCGAAGTCCATCGGGGCGATGTTGGTGCACTATTCTACCGACTATGTGTTTCCCGGGAGCGGTACCACAGCGTGGCGGGAAGATCTTCCCGTTGCGCCATTGAATGTCTATGGACAAAGCAAGTTGGCAGGTGAGCAGGCAATTCAGGCCGCCGGCTGTGCATATCTGATCTTGCGCACCAGCTGGGTCTACGCGGCTCGCGGTAATAACTTTGCCCGGACCATGCTACGTCTGGCTACCGAGCGTGAGAGTCTCGCAGTGATCGACGACCAGTTCGGTGCTCCGACCGGCGCTGACTTAATCGCCGATGTCACTGTCCACGCCATTCGTGCCGCACGCCGCAACCCTGAGCTGTGCGGTTTGTATCATTTGGCGGCAGCGGGGGAAACTACCTGGTGCGGTTACGCGCGCTATGTCCTTGAGCAGGCCGCGGAACTTGGTGTTGAGTTGAAGGTCTGTGCCGAGCAGATCAAGGCGCTTACCACTGATGCCTATCCTACGCCTGCTAAGCGCCCGGCCAATTCACGACTCGATACTCAGAAACTACAGCAGGCCTTCGAACTGAGCTTTCCGGATTGGCGTCAAGGCGTCGCCCGGATGCTGGTTGAAATTCAAGGAAAGTAATGAAATGAAACGTAAAGGCATTATCCTGGCCGGTGGTTCCGGTACCCGTCTGCACCCGGCGACGTTGGCAATTTCCAAGCAACTGTTGCCGGTCTACGACAAACCGATGATCTACTATCCTCTGACCACGCTGATGCTGGCGGGTATCCGCGATATCCTGATTATCTCAACGCCTCAAGATACACCGCGCTTCGAGCAGCTTCTCGGTGATGGTAGCCAATGGGGTCTGAATATTCAGTACGCGGTACAGGCATCCCCGGACGGGCTGGCTCAGGCGTTCCTCATCGGTGAGCAGTTCATCGCCGGTGATCCATCCGCATTGGTGCTGGGCGACAATATCTACTATGGCCACAACTTCCAGGAACTACTGGGTAGCGCGATGGCGCGACCAGAAGGGGCCAGCGTGTTCGCTTATCACGTTCATGATCCTGAGCGTTATGGTGTGGTCGAATTTGACAAAACCGGTAAGGCCGTAAGTCTGGAAGAGAAACCCTTGCGACCAAAGTCAAAGTATGCAGTAACCGGCTTGTACTTCTATGACAATCAGGTTGTTGATATCGCCAAGGAGATTAAGCCTTCTCCGCGTGGAGAGTTGGAAATCACGGATATCAATCGGATCTATCTCGAGCAAGGCAAGTTGTCCGTGGAGATGATGGGGCGCGGTTATGCTTGGCTTGACACAGGCACCCATGAGTCATTATTGGAAGCAAGTCAATTCATCGCCACCATTGAGCATCGGCAGGGGTGGAAAGTCGCCTGTCCTGAGGAATTGGCGTATCGTATGAATTGGATCGGCGCGGAACAGTTGGCTAAACTTGCCGAACCTTTAGCCAAAAATGGCTATGGTCAATATCTATTTAGAGTTTTGGAAGACAAAGCTTGATATTTAAGGGGCGCCGCAGGCGCCCCTTCACTTGGCGCTGCAGCGGCGTTGCAGATAATGCTAAATTGGGATCGAAGCTGTTGCTCAGCTCTACTCCCTCGTTCATGGCTGAGGCTGTGTAACTCCTTGGCGTCTCGGTTGACTTGCGCGATGATCAGAACGTTTTGAAGGTTGACTTAAATATTTGTTTATATTCAGCCTCTGATCCACCTTGGTTCGCCTTACTTGTTCAGCGCTTGGGAATTCTCAGAAGCCTAAGTAGTTAGTGTTCCTATCCGCGCGAGCATATCTTCGATTTTAGTAGTAACCACCATGCTTTCGGCCACCTTTTGCTTCAAGAGGCTCGATAGTGACTGAGTCAATCTCACTGTTTGGAGCAATCCGAGGCGTTACCGCTGGCAAGCCTAGGCTCTGTATGAAAAGGCAAGGCGAAAACAGCCGAGTAAGCGCAGTGTACTGGGGTACAGGAGCATTGCGAGGCTGTTTTCAACGCAGTAAGAACGAGTATCAAGGCTTTTCGTACAGAGCCTCGAGTGGAGTGGTGGCATCAGGTAGGGAATGCTTAGCACGATAACGGCGTAGTCAGTGCAGCCCTAAGGTAATTGAGTTGAGACTGTATGGAAGGGCAGGCAGGCCGCAGGCCCATGCTTGATACCGGCGGTAAGGGTTGGTGCAGCTCGGGAGAGGGAGGTCTTGTTTTTCTCGACATATGGATTTTAGACCCGTATGCCATTATTGCAAGGGAGTGCTTCTGTTTCCCTCGATTTTCCTAGATCGATCAACTTTTATAGCTTGGCGCCCATGATCTTCTGATCAGAGGCAAGGTGTGTTAGTCTCTAAGATTGATTTCTTGAACCGTCATCTGGAGCGTGTGCGACACTGATGGCACATTGTCCGAGGCATACCTGTCAGGCCTTTGACAGCCTGGGGTCCTGCAAGATGTCGCCTTCGAGCTAGGCGAGGGCTGCTGACGCAGGTAGGTGGTCATGATGAGAGGTCCACCGGATTATTGTGGTTTACAAAGCGGTAGAGAATATAAATTATTTAGATTATGAAGCCTGATGCTGGCGCCCCCCCCCCAAGGAGACAGTCGAAGAGCAGTGCTGAATGCTAGCAACATATGGCGGGTATCTAACTGTAAAAGGTCTCTGTTGGGTGGTGTTGGGGCTTGCTCGGAAACCGGATTTTATGAGCGATTTTGAACTGTTGGGAGAGTGTATATCATGAAGGCAACACATCTTGCGATTCCCGAAGTCTTGCTTATTGAGCCTAAAGTTTTTGGTGATGATCGGGGTTTTTTCTTTGAAAGCTTCAATCATAAATTGTTCGAGGCTGCGGTAGGTCGGGAAGTTGAGTTTGTACAGGATAATCACTCGCGCTCTGTACAGGGTGTGTTGCGGGGTCTTCACTATCAGATTAAAAGTCCTCAAGGGAAATTAGTGCGTGTGACCCATGGGGCGGTTTTCGATGTTGCCGTTGACCTTCGACGTTCATCGCCAACGTTCGGGCAATGGGTCGGAGCTCTTCTCTCGGCAGAGAATAAACATCAATTATGGGTGCCAGAAGGCTTTGCCCATGGGTTTTACGTACTCTCAGAATCCGCTGAGTTTTTATACAAGACTACTGATTATTACTCCCCGGAATATGAGCGCTGTCTGCTTTGGAAAGATGAGCAAGTCAACGTGCGCTGGCCGCTCGCCGAAACTAGTTCTCCCTTGCTATCCGCCAAAGATCGAGAAGGAAAACTTTTGATGGAAGCCGAGGTTTTTGATTGATGGGACGTTCTGCTCTCTGCGAACCTTGTTAAGTAGCCCTTTGGGAGCTTGGCAGTAGGCTAGGTAGGAGTCCGGTAGTTTTGCCCACTGTTTGAAGATTTCTTATCGAGAATAGTGGCGAGTTTAGCGACGGGATGGCAAGCTGCGCTACCGGGCGTTGCATTGTTGTGGAATCCAGATTTTTTAAATCATTTTGCAGCGTTAAAGGCGAATATATGTATAAGGTTTTAAAAGGGGAGGTGCAATGAAAGAAGGAGTCAGAGACTTGATTTCGGCTATATCGAGACGGGATATCTGGTTGCACTTCGCTTTGAGTGATACCAAGGCTCGGTATGCAAGAAGTACATTGGGGCCATGGTGGATTACTTTAGGGACGGCACTTGGTGTGATCGGGCTTGGGCTTGTGTGGAGTGCTGTCATGAATGTAGAACTTCATGACATGTTACCCAATCTGGCTGTTGGGCTGGTTCTGTGGTTTATGATATCTGGCGTCATCTCCGAGTCCTCAAACTGTTTCAATAACCAAGTATCGATCATTAAAAATTACCCCTTGCCAGTCTCTTTGCATACGCTCCGATTACTTTCGAAACACCTTATAAATTTCTTGCATAATAGCTCTATTGTACTGGTTGTATTCGCCATTTACGGCTTTCCAACGTTGGCGAACGCGGGTTGGTCGTTGTTAGGTCTGGCTTTAGTGTTGCTCAATCTCTTTTGGCTTTCTTTGTTGGTCTCTACGCTGGGGGCTCGGTTTCGCGATTTAGCTCCGTCTATTGATGCGCTGATGCCGATTTTGTTTTTCCTGACCCCGATACTATATAAAAAATCGGACGTCTCTGGGACTTTGGCCTGGTTCGACTACAATCCGATTGCAATACTATTCTCGTTGGTGAAGAATCCATTGCTCTCGCTGTCTTTCGATCCCATGGATTATCTCAAGATGGCGGCTTTCAGTCTGGTTGGCTGGCTGTTGACTGTTATTGTATTTAGTCGCCATAAAAAACATATTGTTTTCTGGATCTGATATGTCACTTATACAGCTCAAGAACCTTTCTCTTACTTTTCCTGTGATCTCCGATGCAGGTGCTTCGTTGAGAAAGCAACTGGTCAGGATGAGTACCGGTGGAGTAATATCAAGCGATGATTCATCTGTAATTCATATCGAAGCGCTGAAAAATATAGATCTAACACTTAAGGATGGGGACCGGGTGGGACTGATCGGGCATAATGGCTCGGGAAAGAGTACGTTGCTGCGAACGTTGGCTGGCATCTATACGCCTACGCATGGAAGTATCTCTGTCCAGGGCAGTGTCAGGGCCCTCTTTGAATTAGGCGTCGGTATGGATCACGAGCTGTCTGGGCGGGCTAATATTGACCGTCTGGCTAGACTCTATGGATTCCCACTGGATAAGGTGCAGGCTGATATTTCCGAGATTGAGGATTTTTGCGAGCTGGGTGGATATCTAGATCTGCCAATACGATCGTACTCATCAGGCATGCAGTTAAGGCTGATTTTTGCAATATCCACCCTGTATCCAAGCGATATCTTATTGATTGATGAAGTATTTGGGGTTGGTGATGAGGCGTTTCAGGAGAAGGCTAAGCAGCGAATGGAACAAATGATGAATAACTCTCGAGTTGTTGTCATGGCCTCGCATTCCAAAGAATTGATTAATAAATTTTGTAATAAAACCATTCGACTGGATTCCGGTAAGATTGTCGAAATTAACTTGATAGAGAGAGACCGATGAGTAAAGCTACTTTATACAGGATTGCCAGAACGACAGCGTTTGAATTATTCGGGCCGTACTCTCTCAAGCTCGCATTGTCCACCTTGCGTGAGAATAAGTCGCCGGCCAATCATCCGTTGCGGGTAAGGTTGGCCTATTATTCCCTGCGTATCGTTAACTTTTTCAAGCCCCTCGCGGTACTTATGCGCGAACAGGAGCAGTCAGAGATCGAGCGTCCGCAAGTGTATGATCATCATTTGCTAGGTTTGATGGTCAATCGTGCTTACGACTTACCGGCGGTTACCGTTCGCGATGATGCCCCCGTTCGTATTAACGTATTGGTGCCAGCTTTTACAATTAACACAATTTCTGCTGGCTTCTTTGGTGTATTCAATGTTGCGCTTTATATTGCCCAGCAGGGCTACCGAGTGCGCCTCGTGCTTTTTGATAATTTTTACTATGTGGAAAGCGAGTTTCGTGAAGCACTGAAAAAATTCCCTTCGATGGAGAATCTTTTTGACTTGCTGGAAGTTGAGTATATCGGATCTCGTGCCGAGCCGCTGGTAGTGTCGCCGAAAGATAACTCCGTCGCAACTGTTTGGTATAGTGCATATTTTGCCAACAAGCTTGCGGAAGCTACCGGTGGGCGTCCATTCCTGTATCTCATTCAGGATTTTGAAGCGGCCTTCTATCCGTTCAATAGCCAATATTGCATTTCTCGAAATTCGTACGACTTTAATTATCATACATTGGCATCTTCTGGTGCGTTGCTGGAATATCTCAAGACTAATTCGATAATTCCTGGTGATGGTAGAGTCAAAGCGATGAGCTTTGAAAATGCGTGCTCGTCTTCCATTTATTCGGAAGAAGAGTTTCATCTGCAAAAGAAAAAGTCAAAGAAACGATTCGTGTTTTATAGTCGCCCAGCCGTCAATCGAAACATGTTTGAGATGGCTGCTTTGGCACTGATCGATGCCTACCAGAAAGGTGCTTTCGCTGATGCTGAGTGGGAGTTCTATGGCATGGGTATTGGTAATGCCACCGTACGTTTGGCGGACGGAGTTGAGGTTAGTCAGCTTCCGCGGATGCCGCTCAATGAATATGAAGCTGTCACCAAGACTTTTGACCTGTGCCTTACCTTGATGTCGTCACCACACCCTAGTTTGATTCCTATGGATCTGGCTGCTTCGGGCGCAATCGTAGTGACGAATACCTTTGAAACGAAAACCCCTGAGTATTTGACGGGGATTTCGAAAAATATCATTCCAGCCCACCCTGACCTGCATAAATTGTCTGCGGCTATCGTCGAAGGTGTCAAGCGTACTGATAATACCCAGTCTCGGTACGAGAACGCCAATGTCAATTGGCCCAAGTCCTGGTCGGAAACTTGGACGGATAAGCATCGCGAGTTTATTCTGGAGGTATTTAATGACTCAAAATAGAAAAGATTTTGAGGAGTTGATTCGCCAGGCGGGTATCCGTCATGGCTGTGATAAAATTGATCCTCACCACTATCATGGTTTCTATGCGAATCACTTCATCGACTTCGTTCAGCGCCCGCTCAAGCTGCTGGAAATTGGCGTGGGTGGTGAAGGACGTGAAATCGGTGGCGCCTCCTTGAAGTTGTGGGCCGATGTCTTTCCCTTGGCAAAAATTTATGGGTTGGATATATATGATAAAAGTGCGTTGGATACGGATAGGATTCGTACTTTTATAGTCGATCAGGGCGATCCGGCAGCTTTGCTTGCGTTCGTGAAGGATAATGGTCCGTTTGATATAATTATTGACGATGGTAGTCATAAACGTTCTGATCAATTGACTAGTCTATTTTCGCTTATTTCGGCGGTGGTCCCGGGCGGATTTTATGTTATTGAGGACTATTTTACGTCTTACTGGCCCGTTTATGATGGGTCGACGCTCGCAAAAGATTATTTAGATACACCGGTACGCTGGTTGAAACAATCGATCGATATCATTAATCGTAATAACCTGCTCTCCGAAGAGGTTAAAAGTACTGTCCCTGATTGGGGCGTGGAAGCCTTGCATGTCTATCCCGGCGTGTCTTTCCTGAAAAAGGGAACTGAGTCGGTGCGCAGTGAAATTCCTTCCGGTGATTTTCTAAGTAATCAGGTTGAGTTGGATGAGCTTCGCTATGGTCGCTATAAGGCACTGTTCTTTGAGCATGCCGATGATCCAATGACTCAGCTGACCCTGCTGCATGAAATAAAGCGGGATTTGCAGAATGCTATATCGCGTATTCAACAGCGTCTTGAAGGTTCGGCAGGAGGGGAGTAGGCTTTTATTTCATAAAGGGCTAATAATTCGCTAAGCGGTGCGTTAGATCGAATGGGTGTTAGCCTGAAGAAACCATGCTTCTGATGTGCTATTGTTTATCAGAAGCATGGAATGAAAGTGTTTATGGCTTCTCAAAATTGCACTAAGTGCGCGGTTGCATCAATAGTGATATGTCATGTATTAGTTTATGTTTGGTATTGGCGCAGGGCTATTTTTGCTGAATCGCTTTCCTATATTTCGAAATGGTGTTTCTATCCATCGATAGTTGGCCTCGGTTACGATTGCTAGTAAAATTATTATCGCAAATCCCAGTTGAGGTTTGTAAGCAATGTATGACGAATATTTTTCGTCGAATCCTGAAATTCGGTATGCCATTTCGGTAACAAAGTAGTAAATAGGCATGTGCAGCAAATAAAGCGAAAAAGATCTTGATCCAATCCATAAAAGTGCTTGGCTGGCAATGTGATGACCTCGTATCAAGTTTTTGTTAAATGACGCGATCAATACCAAGACACCACTAATAAGCGCAATGCCTCCCGCTGCGAAGTAGAAGCCAGATCGTGGAGTCGCCGATAGCATGATTATGGAGATGGCTACGAAGTAGGAACTCCATTTTTTATGGCTTATCAACCAGTTGCAAAGTATGTTGTGCGCCGGCTTGGTTGAGAACCATGCGATGAGCACACCTAGTAAAATAGCATCGGTTCGTATAAACCAGAGTGCGCCTCCTACTGTTTGTTCCCATGGCATCCGATGTATGGGTAGTTGTATCAGGATCAGCAAGGTGACCAGGATAAGAATAGCCTTGCGTGGTAAAAAGAATAGGAGTGGCAGAAGGAAATAGAATTGTTCCTCTAAGGAGAGGCTCCAATAAACCGGGTTAGGACCACATTGCGACTGTCCGATCACGCAGAGAAAGACATGGATGTTAGCATAGTTAAGGATGGCCGCCGCGGCATCATGAAGGACTGGTCCAATGGGGCCAAATGCACCTGACGCGTTGAAATAGAGTGAGCCTAGCAGAGACAAACCTACCCAGAGCCACAATGTGGGGACGATACGGAAAAAACGTCGCATCCAGAAATTTTTGATTTCTGACCATTTCTCGCCGGTTGGAGTGTTGTGCCAAGTATCGAACATCCGCTTCGAAATAACAAAGCCTGAGATACAGAAAAATAGATCGACTCCGCCCCAGTAAGGGTTGTTTTTGTTTATGAATGCCCACGCTTCTTTGGAGGACGCGAAGACAAGGCCTAAGTGCTGGATGAGTACAAATACTATTGCTACTGCTCTGAGAGTTTCTATGTCGTCAATCTTTTTCACAGTACGAGCCCATCGTTAATTAATCCTATATGGTTTTGAAATTACGTTTTATGATTCGGTGCTTCAGCATGACCTGCAATACCTGAGCATGCTTCAAAGCTGAGAGTACGGGAAGGTCCAAGGCTCAGCCTTGGAAAATGCTTGGTGGCAGTCCACTTTACCTCTCTTACTCGGTAGCTCACCTCCGTTTTTCGTAAGCGCTCCTAGCTAAAGATGGGCGAGCGCTTAACTATGCAGATGAGGCGTGCAGTTCCATGGCGGCAGGGCTTCGTAATCTTCAACTGAGGATGTCTGCGGCAGGCGTTCCAATGCGTGGCGCAGCCATGTATAAGGCTCTTTGCCGTTGGCTTTGGCAGTTTCGACCAAGCTATAAAGTTGTGCGCTGGCAGTGGCAGCTTTGGGCGTCCCACTGAAGAGCCAGTTCTTTCTCCGGTGGCAAACTGACGGATGACGCGCTCGACAGCAGTGTTGTCGAGCGGCAAGTAGCCGTGCTCGACGTAGCGCTCCAACTTTCTCCAGCTGCTGGCTAAGTAGCCGATGGCCTTGCCCAAGGCATTCTGCCTCGTCGCCTGCGGCTGCGTTTTCTGTACCCAGCTTTTATGCTGACCCAGCAATGGCACGCTGCGCTCCATACGGGCAGTCTTACGATCTTCATCACAACTGTCCTTCACGTCGCGTCCCACGCTATAGAGTTTGTTGATCAGGTTCAACGCGATGTCTGCACGTCCGGTCTTGCCCTTGTGCTGTACTTTTTGTGCTTCGACGAACTTGCGCCGCGCATGGGACCAGCAGCCCGAGCGCGTGACCCCGTCCTGCGCGGCAAGGGCGTTGTAACCGGCGTGATCATCGGTCATCACATAACCGCGATACCCTTCTAGTAGACGAGTGGGTACCTCCCGCACTCGGCTGGTGGCGTAGTCGAAAAGGATGACTGGCTTATCGGGTGGCCCGCCAGTTTGTACCAACATCCAGGACTGGCTACTCGGCTCGCGGTCTGCCTCTTTCAATACCTGTACCTGAGGTTCACCGCAACGAATGATGCGGCTATTTAACAGGCTATCGCGCATCAGGTTCAGCAGCGGCTGAAAATGTTCGCCGCATTGGATGATCCAACGTGCCAAGGTCTGACGCGAGATATCGATGCCATGACGTCCCAGAACTTTTTCTAAGCGATAAAGTGGCAGGCCGTCGACGTATTTGGTGGTCAACAACATCGCCAACACGCTGGGACTGGCCATGCTTTTTTCGATCATCTGGGCAGGCTTACCCGCTTTGACCGGTGCTGACTCGCAGTCGCGGCAACCATTAACCTTGCGGATATGCTTGATCACCCGAATTTGCATCCGGACGATTTCAAGCTGTTCGCTGACTTCTTCGCCAATGGCATGCTTGCGGCAGCCGTATGCACACGTCAGCTCATGCTTATGTAGTTCATGAATCACCTCGATACGCGGCAGGTCACTGGGCAGCGGCTTGCGTTTGCCACGGCGCTTGCCTGGTGCCACAACTTCTTCTTCAGAAGCCTCGCCGACTGACTCTATCAGGCTTTCTTCTTCATCAAAGAGAGGGAGTTGGGGCGTAGCCGAATCGTTGGTCTGCTCTGTCTTACGGACAAATAACCGCTGGGATAGCAGCGCCACCTCTTCTTCCAGATGAACGACCTCACCATTATCAGGCGCGCGCTCATTGATCATTTGTTCAAGCAGTTGCTTGAGCAAAATCGGATCGTCAGGAAGGGGGGCGGGCATGGAAATCATGCCGCGGATTATACCGGATCAGGCGACGTAGCGAGGTATCAGAACTTGAAGGGGCGGTTGCGCCAAAGGTCAAAACCGTCGAGTAACGGTCAGGACAATGGCCTTGTCGGTGGGGTCAGGGGATGTTTCAAAGCGTTCCGAGTTGAGACGCTTGAGCCAGAGGCAGAAGCCGCTTCGCTCCCAGTACAGGATTTTCACGCGGTTACGCGGTTTGTTGAGAAGCACGAAGAGCACGGGTTGAGCACCGTCACTTTGATGTCCAGTTCGACCAGCGCGGCCAGACCGTCAATTGACTTTCGGAATTCGACTGGCTTGGGTAGAGATAGACTTTTTCGGCTTTGGCGTCGGGACGCGTCATGGCGTGCGGCCTCCAGTAAGAAATCGGGCACACAGCATTGGGAATCAGGTAAGCGCTTTGAATGTGGGGTTTATGCGCTTACCGGCGACCTTAGTAGTCAGCGCAACCTTGTACCGGCCGAGGGTCACCTGCGTTGTTCCGCTAGGCCTCCGGCATGCTTCGATGAGACTTATGGAGTGCTCACCGTTGATCGCTCAATCTAATGCTTTACGTGTATGATGCGACGCCTTGATGGATAGTGGCATTTTGCCATCCGTGTCAAGTGATAATATATCGCATTTGTATTGGTGCGTCTTGACGTCTCAAGAGTGTCGCAAGGCTGCCGATACAGAGTTAGATATCAATGGATGCCGTGCAAGCAAGTAGCACGAAAAATGGACAATTAGCTCAATGATTTCGAAGTGGCTGTCGAAGCCCCCCTACCTGGGTGCTTCCGTTGTATTCGTAGTAGCGTTGTACCTCCTCTGTGCTGTCGATAACTACGCCTGGGTCGAGTCCTCGTCCCTCAAATGGCTGGTCACCGAGCAGATCCTGAGCACGAATGAAGACTCCTTCCTCGAGGTGCTGTCCGCAGTGCTTTGGGCCGTTGCGTTCGGCCTGTTTGGCAGCCTGTTCATGCGTTCGCGCTCCATCGTGGAGCGCTGCTGGCTAGCCCTTTACGCCGCTGTCAGCCTGTTCGCGTTCGGTGAAGAAACCAGTTGGGGCTACCACTGGTTCGATTACACCGACGCGGTGCCGTTGCTGACCTCGCACAATGCCCAGGGCGAGACGAACCTGCACAACATCAATGTCGCGGAAATCCTTGGGGTCAGTAGTGAAGCCAGTTACTACTATTACCTGGAAAACGTTTCGCACCTGCTCAACCCGTTGTTCTACTTGTTGCTGTCCGGCCTTTGGCTGGGCTTGCCGTTGCTGAAGATGTCCGGCGCGTTCAGGTCGATGAGCCTGCTGCGTGACATGCCGGTTGCCAGTACGGGGTTCCTCGCGTTTTTCTTCCTGCACTCGGTCTGCTTCATTTTTGTCGATGTGGTGCTGTTCAATGTGGGCTTCATTTACGAAATGTTCATCGCGCTGGCGGCGGTGCTGGTCGCAGTCGATATCGCTCGCAACAACGCTGCGACCGATCCCGTCGAGCTTGGCGATTCGTTGCTGCCTGCAGGGGGGATGCGCTAAGCGTTTAGCGAGGCGATCCCGTAAAGATCGGGCGCCGCTTGTGCGGCGCTTCGCCGGCAAGGCCGGCTCCTACAGGTTGTCCTGGGCGGGGCTGAAGGGGCAAAGTTGTAAACGAGCCCATTGACGCTGGTTATTTCCGTTGAGGATTTAGGCGTAATCAACTGGCGCTGTAGGCAAGCGTACCCTCAGCCGTCAGAGCTCCACTCGAACGCCCTGTCAGCAGGGTTTGCTGGCGTGGTGGCAGCTTCAACCAAGTTGATTTTTGCAATACTTGCCGGATCGCACGCGCATCCACCCCTTGCTAGCTTGAGCAGGCAGCCACGGAAACGCTGCCAACCCATTGAGCCACAGGAGTGAACATGATGCGCAATATCGTCCTTTCCCATCTGCTGCTTCCGCTATTTGCAAGCTTGGCGTTCTCTGTCACCGCGGCCCCTGCCACCGCAACTGTGGATCCGGTGGTGCCAGTGGTTGCCACTGCAGCTTCCCCGGTTAAGCTGAACCTCAACACCGCCGACGCCGCGACCTTGCAAAAGGCGCTCAACGGCATTGGCAAGGCCAAGGCCGACGCCATTGTCATGTACCGCGACGAGCACGGGCCATTTGCGTCGGTGGATGAGTTACTGGAAATCAAGGGTATCGGCAAGGCGTTGCTGGACCGCAACCGCGACAAACTGACCATCGAGTAAGTGCGCAAGGCAGCCGGCCAGCCGCAAGGCGGTCGGCTGTGAGGGGAGGGGGCAGCTCAGCGCTCTTGCGCATCCTTGGCATCGGCCTCGGCGTTGCGCTCATGCACCTTCTTCAACTGCGCATCGGTCAATGGCAGCTTCTTCGCCGTATCGCGCAGCAGCATCAACCCGCCGACGATCGAGCCGAGCGCGACGACCAGTATCAACCAGGCATACCAGGGCATCGAAATTCCTCCTGAGCGTGTATAGGACGCTGCTTGCATGGCATTCGAGCCGTGTTCGCAGGTGATGGTTCCATTATAGGAGGCGCACTCCGACGGGCCAATTCTCATAACCTGCGGCCCCCAACCTGCCCCCACTTCGTTTACAATGCGCGCCGTTTACGACTTGCCAAGAGACTCTGCCCATGTCCGCCTGCCAGACGCCCCTGATCGTCGCCCTGGATTTCCCCACCCGTGACGCCGCCCTGAAGCTGGCCGACCAGCTCGACCCCGCCCTGTGCCGGGTAAAGGTGGGCAAGGAACTGTTCACCAGCAGCGCCTCGGGCATCGTCGAAACCCTGTGCAGCAAGGGTTTCGAAGTGTTCCTCGACCTCAAGTTCCACGATATCCCCAATACCACCGCCATGGCGGTCAAGGCCGCGGCCGAGATGGGCGTGTGGATGGTCAACGTGCACTGCTCCGGTGGCCTGCGCATGATGTCGGCTTGCCGTGAAGAGCTGGCCAAGCGCAGCGGCCCGCAGCCGCTGCTGATCGGCGTGACCGTGCTGACCAGCATGGAGCGCGAGGACCTGGCCGGTATCGGCCTGGATGTCGACCCGCAGGAGCAGGTGCTGCGCCTGGCGGCGCTGGCGCAGAAGGCCGGCATGGACGGCCTGGTGTGCTCGGCGCTGGAGGCCCCGGCACTGAAGGCGGCGCATCCGTCGCTGCAACTGGTGACCCCGGGTATCCGCCCGGCAGGCAGTGCCCAGGACGACCAGCGCCGGATCCTGACCCCCCGCCAGGCACTGGACGCCGGTTCCGACTACCTGGTGATCGGCCGTCCGATCAGCCAGGCGGCGGACCCGGCCCAGGCGTTGGCTGCTGTGGTGGCTGAGATTCGCGGTTGATCCGAGAGACCGCGGCGCGGGCTGCGCGTGAGCGCAGCCCGCAATGATCAGACTTTCAGCACCAGCTTGCCGAAGTTCTCCCCGCTGAACAGCTTGAGCAGCGTCTCGGGGAAGGTTTCCAGGCCCTCCACCACATCCTCCCTGCTCTTCACCTTGCCACTGGCCAACCAGCCGGCCATTTCCTGCGCGGCCTTGCCGTACTCCTTGACGTAATCCATCACCACGAAGCCTTCCATGCGCGCGCGGTTGACCAGCAGCGACAGGTAGTTGGCCGGGCCCTTGACCGCTTCCTTGTTGTTGTACTGGCTGATGGCGCCGCAGATCACCACCCTGGCCTTGAAGTTCAGGCGCGACAGCACCGCGTCGAGGATATCGCCGCCGACGTTGTCGAAATACACATCCACGCCCTTGGAACATTCGCGCTTGAGCCCGGAGAGCACGTCTTCGGCCTTGTAGTCGATGACCCCGTCGAAGCCCAGCTCATCCAGCAGGTACTGACACTTCTGCGCGCCACCGGCGATGCCCACCACGCGGCAACCCTTGAGCTTGGCGATCTGCCCGGCAATGCTGCCGACCGCGCCGGCGGCGCCGGAGATCACCACGGTTTCGCCGGCTTTGGGCTGGCCGACATCGAGCAAGGCGAAGTAGGCGGTCATGCCGGTCATGCCCAGCGCCGACAGGTAGCGCGGCAGGGGGGCCAGGCGCGGGTCGATCTTGTGCAGGCCCTGGGGTTCACCGGTGAAGTAGTCCTGCACGCCCAGGGCGCCGCTGACATGGTCGCCGGGCTTGTAGTCCGGGTGCTTGGAACTGACCACCTCGCCGACGCCGAGGGCACGCATGACCTGGCCCAGGCCTACCGGGGGAATGTACGACTTGCCTTCGTTCATCCAGCCGCGCATGGCGGGGTCCAGGGACAGGTAGAGGTTTTTCACCAGCACTTGGCCTTCGCCTGGCTCGTCGGCAGGGGCCTGCTCATAGGTGAAGTCGTCACGGCGCACGGCGCCGACCGGGCGCTTGGTCAGCAGGAAACGGCGGTTGGTGTGGGGCATGGCGAGTTCTCCTGAACGAGTGTGAGGGGGGATGATCGGCGGGTTGAATGGGCCGCGTCACGCAAGATCACCGCGAACGATAGTAGTCCAACCGTGCCCTTGATAATGCTGCCCAGCCTTGCGTTGCCGTGACTAGACTCGGCCACGACTTCCCATCCTTTGCAGGAGCCAGTGATGAGCATGACTTTCTCCGGCCAGGTTGCCCTGGTCACCGGTGGCGCGGCGGGTATCGGCCGGGCGACGGCCCTGGCGTTTGCCACCGAGGGGCTCAAGGTGGTGGTGGCCGACCGTGATGCGCACGGTGGCGAAGCCACGGTGGCACTGATTCGCCAGGCGGGTGGCGAAGCAAAGTTCATCGGCTGCGACGTTACCCGCGACGAAGATGTGCGGCAGTTGCACGAGCGGGTGGTCGAGGCATACGGACGCCTGGACTACGCCTTCAACAATGCTGGCATCGAAATCGAGAAGGGGCGGTTGGCGGAGGGCAGCGAGGCGGAGTTCGACGCGATCATGGGCGTCAACGTCAAGGGCGTCTGGCTGTGCATGAAGTACCAGCTACCTCTGTTGTTGGCCCAAGGCGGTGGCGCCATCGTCAACACGGCCTCGGTGGCCGGCCTGTCGGCGGCGCCGAAGATGAGCATCTATGCGGCATCCAAGCATGCGGTGATCGGCCTGACCAAGTCGGCGGCCATCGAGTATGCGAAGAAGGGGATCCGGGTCAATGCGGTGTGCCCGGCAGTGATCGATACCGACATGTTCCGCCGCGCCTACGAGGCCGACCCGCGCAAGGCCGAGTTCGCCGCAGCGATGCACCCGGTGGGACGCATCGGCAAGGTCGAGGAAATCGCCAGCGCGGTGTTGTACCTGTGCAGCGATGGCGCGGCCTTCACGACGGGGCACAGCCTGACGGTCGACGGTGGCGCGCTGGCGATCTGACCGAGGCCAGCCACAGGGCCAGTGCCACCGCCGCGCAGCCCAGCAGCAACACACCACCAAACACGATCAAGGCCAGGCGCGACCCCAGCTGGTCACTGAGCAGCCCGGTGAAGATCACCGGCAGGCTGAACCCCAGGTAGGCGAGCAGGAAGAACCCGGCACTGGCCCGGGTCTTCTCGCTCCCGGCCAACTCGGTTACCGCCGCCAGCCCGCCCAGATAGATGAAGCCATAGCAGGCGCTGCTTGCAGCCACCGCGCCCAGCAGCACACCCAGCAGATTGCCGCTGTCGGCCCCCCAGGCCAGCAGCGCGTAACTGCTCGGCAGGATCAATAGCCCCAGCAAGGTTGCCTTGGCACTGGCCATGCGCCGCGCCAGGGGCTGGAACAGCAGGCCGCAACTGATCACGCAGAAGGTCGAGAACCCAGACCAGGCGCTCAGGCCGTGCTGGCGCAGGATCCCCGGCAGCAAGGCGATGACCAGCCCGACACAGGCCCAGGCCAGCAGGATCGCCAGGCCATAGGCCAGGCTGCCGCTGGGATAGCAGGGCAGGCGCAGCATGGCGCTGCGCTGCGCTGCGCGAGGGTCGGGCAGGCGCCAGACCAGCAGCAAAGCGACGGCGGCCAACGCCAGTTGCAAGTGGAAACTGCCGGGGGTGAGTGTCGGCCCGCGCAGCAGGAACAGGCTGGTCAGCGCCGCGCCCAGGCCAAAACCCAAGGAGGTGCTGGCGGTGACCCAGGTCGCGGCGCGGCCACCTTCACCGGGCGCCATCAGTTCGCTCATGTAGGCGGTGGCCGTGGCCGAGGCCAAGCCGGTACCCAGGCCCAGGAACAAGCGCGCCACGCCCAGGGATGCCAGGCTGGGGAACAGCAGCATGATCGAGGTGGCGATCATCGACAGGGCCAGTGCGGCCAGGATCAGCGGGCGTCGCCCCACCCGGTCGGCCAGGCCTCCGAGGGCCAGCAGCACCGGCAGCACGCCGAGCACGTAACCGGAGAAGGCCACAGCGGTTGCAGCCGCGCCTTGCCCGGACAGGTCGGCGTAGGTGATGTACAGGGGGGCCTGCAGGTTCACCGCAAGGGTGATCAGGCACAGGGCGAAAGCCAGCAGGGCTGGGGAATGACGAGTGGGCATCGGGACGAATCCGCAAGGCAATGGCAATGGTTGGCAGCATCGGCCTTCGCAGAGGCGCTCGCCAAGGCACACTCGTGGGGTATTTGTGTTTAACTGTTTGCCTGAAAACAGCGAACACTTGTCATGCATTTTCATCTTGATCGTGGCCTTCCCATCCCCCTGGTCCAGCAATTGACCGAACACCTGCAGGCCTGGATCGAACAGCAGCGCCTGCGCCCCGGTGCGCGCCTGCCGTCGATCCGCGCGCTGGCCAAGGCACAGTCGATAAGCGCCTCGTGCGTGATCGAGGCCTACGACCGCCTGACGGCGAGTGGCTGGCTGGAGGCCCGGCACGGTGCCGGGTTCTTCGTCGCCGAGCGCAAGCCAGGCCTGCGGCCCCACCCCGGCGAGCCGTGGGGCGAGGCGATCGACGGTAGCTGGCGGCAGTTTCGCGAAGGGCATGAGCAACTGCTCAAGCTCGGCTGCGGCTGGTTGCCCGTGGCCTGGCGAGCCGAGGCTGAACTGGCCCAGGCCATCCGCCAGGTCAGCCGTGGCGCGTCCGAGGCACTGTTCGACTACTGCCCGCCCCAGGGCCTGGCGAGCCTGCGCCTGCAACTGCACAAAGGGCTGGCGCGGTTGGATATCGCCGCCGAACCGGAGCGCATCGTCACCACCCAGGGTGCCAGCCATGCCCTCGACCTGCTGGTGCGGACCTTGCTGGCGCCGGGCGACACCGTGCTGGTGGAGCGGCCCGGTTACTACAACCTCTACAACCTGCTGCGCCTGCACGGCGTGCGCATGCTCGAGGTACCGCGCACTGCCAGTGGTCCAGACCTGGCCGTGCTCGAGCAGTTGCTCGCCGAACACCGACCGCGCTGTCTGTTCATCAACAGCCTGTACCAGAACCCGACTGGCACCAGCCTGACGCCCAGGGTCGCCTATCGCCTGCTGGAGCTGGCCCGCGGACATGACCTGCGGATTGTCGAGGATGACCTCTATGCCGACTTCCAGGACGGCCCGGCCACGCGGCTGGCGACTCTCGACAGCGAGCAGCGGGTGATCTACCTGGGCAGCTTCTCCAAGACCCTGAGCAGTTCGCTGCGGGTCGGCTATGTAGTGGCCGATCCGCCCTTGGTGGCGCGTCTGGCCGAACTGAAGATGGTCGCGGGCATCGGCACCTCGCGCTTCGCCGAGCAGGTGGTCGGGCAGATGCTCGCCAATGGCAGCTACCGCAAGAGCGTGCAGCGCCTGCGGCTGCGCCTGGGCCAGCACCGGGCGAGGACGCTGGGGCTGCTGGAGGCCTGCGGCTGGGAGGTGTTCTGTGAACCCGTCGGCGGCATGTTCGTCTGGGCCCGGGTACCGGGGCGCGACTTCGCCGAGCTGGAGCGGCTGGCGCTGGGGCATGCGGTGCTGATTACCCCGGGCAGTGCCTTTGATCCGCAGGGCCGGGCCAGTGAGTGGCTGCGCATCAATGTCGCCTATGGGCAGGATTCGCGGGCCGAGGCGTTCTTCCGGCATGCGGGGCGACCTCTGGCGGTCTGAAAGCGACACGCTCATAGCTAAATGACACCATTGGCGCGTCTGGCTCTTGTGACGGAGTCGGCGCCATTGTCACTCTTGCTGTCGGTGAAGTCCGACAAGGCGAGGGGATGGGTGATGGCGGCGACCAAGCACGGTGTACTGGCCAACCTGGGCATGGCGCGCAAGCTCGGCCTGGGCTTCGCCCTGGTGTTGCTGCTCACCCTGGTGGTGGCTGCCATCGGTGTGTACGCCCTGGCCAACGTCGGCCAGCGCTTCGATGGGCTGCGACAGATGGCTCAGTTCAATACCGACCTGTTGAAGCTGCGCCAGCACGAACAGGCTTTCGCCCTGCGCTCGGACATCAAGGAGGCCGATGCCCTGCGCACGGGGCTGCAGGGGTTGGTGGAGCGGGCCCAGGCAGTACCGGCACTGGCCTCGACCGAGGCCGATCTCAATGCCTATGGGCAAGCTTTCGACCAGTTCGTCCAGGCGGTACAGGCCAAGGAGCTGGCCCTGGACATGGCCAGTTGGTCGGTGTCGAGCGTGGCCAACAACCTCGATGTGCTGCAGGCTGGATTGGCCGACGATGGCACCTATACCCTCAAGCAGTCCCAGGGGCAGCAGGGCGGTGAGTTCCTGGAACAGGCCGGGCAGGTGGCGCAGGTGTCGCGGCTGATGTTGCAGGCCATGGATGAGGCCCGGGTGCGCCTGGACCAGAGCCGCAAGGGCGGCGAAGCCAGCGCCGAGGGACGTATCGCCCAGACCGTCGAAGCGGCGACCCTGGCGGACCAGCTCAAGGCTTCGGTCGCCGATGCCGGCTACCAGAGCGTGCTGGGCGAAGTGGCCGGCCACATCGGCAGCTTCTCCGAAAAGCTCAATGAGTACACCGACCTGCTGAGCCAGGAGCGGGGTCTCAAGGACCAGTTGCAGGCGCGTGCCGAGCAGGTCACCGCGCGCGTCGACCAGGTGTATGCCGAACAGGAGCAGGCCATGCAGGCCGAACTGGCGCGCAACGCCGTCGCCATTACTGCGGCCACGGCACTGGCGCTGCTGGTTGGTGTGCTGGCGGCCTGGCTGATCACCCGCGCCGTGGTCGCGCCGCTCAAACGGGTGATCAGCCGTGCCCGGCGCATTGCCGCAGGCGAGCTGGGTATCGAGGCCGAGCCGCCGCGCGCCGATGAAGTCGGTCAGTTGCTGCAGGCCATGCAGCAGATGGCCGAGGGCTTGTCCGGTATCGTCAGTGGCTTGCAGCAGGGTATCGACCAGCTGGCCGGCAGCGCCCAGGCCTTGTCGGCGGTCACCGAGCAGACCAACCGCGAAGTCGGCAGCCAGAAGGACGAAACCGAGCAGGTGGCCACCGCCATGCAGCAGATGACCGCGACCGTGCACGATGTGGCGCGCAACGCCGAGCAGGCAGCCCAGGCGGCTCAGGCTGCCGACGACAAGGTCGAGTCCGGGCAGCAGGTGGTGCGTCAGAGCATGCAGCGCATCGAGCAACTGGCGCTGGCCGCCGAGACCGCCAGCAGCGGCATCGACAGCCTCAGCGCCGAGATCCATACCATCGGTGATGTGCTCGAGGTGATCAAGAGCGTGGCCGAGCAGACCAACCTGCTGGCGCTCAATGCCGCGATCGAGGCGGCGCGTGCCGGGGAGCAGGGGCGCGGGTTCGCGGTGGTGGCCGACGAAGTGCGCGCCCTGGCGCGGCGTACCCGGCAGTCCACCGAGGAGATCGAGCGTCTTGTAGCCAGGCTGCGCGGCAATGCCCAGCAGTCGGTGCTGCAGATACGCGGCAGCACCGAGCTGGTTCGCCTGGCGGTGGCCGACACGCTGCAGACCGAAAGCGCCCTGGGCAGCATCGCCACGGCGGTGTCGTTGATCCAGCAGATGAACCAGCAGATCGCCGCAGCGGCCGAGCAGCAGAGTTCGGTGGCCGAGGAGATCAGCCGCAGCGTCACGCAGATCCGTGGCAGTGCCGACCAGGCGGCGCTGGCAATGGCGGACAATGCCCGTTCAAGCGTCGAGCTGGCGCAGCTAGGCAGTGATCTGAAAGGGATGGTTGGCCACTTCAGGCTGTAATGGCCCCTGAAGGAGCGGCACAAGGCCGCTCCTTCAACGGATGTGCGCTGGGCTTCAGCGCTTGCGCGGGCTGAGTATGAGCAAGGTCAGCACCCCCGCCACGATCCCCCAGAACGCCGAGCCGATCGAGAACAGGGTGAAGCCCGAGGCCGTGACCATGAAGGTGATCAGGGCCGCCTCGCGCTCGCGCACCTCGCCCATGGCCACGCTCAGGCCGTTCATGATCGAGCCGAACAATGCCAGCGCCGCGATCGACAGCACCAGCTCCTTCGGCAACGCGCCGAACAGCGCCGCCAGTGTCGCGCCGAAGGTGCCGGCGATGCCGTAGAAGATCCCGCACCAGACCGCCGCCGTGTAGCGCTTGGCCGGGTCTTCATGGGCATGCGGCCCGGTGCAGATCGCCGCGCTGATCGCGGCCAGGTTGATCCCATGGGAGCCGAACGGCGCCAGCAGCAGCGAGGCGAAGCCGGTGGTCGAGATCAGCGGCGAAGCCGGCACCTGGTAGCCGTCGGCGCGCAGCACGGCGACGCCGGGCATGTTCTGCGAGGTCATGGCCACCACGAACAGCGGGATGCCGATGCTGATGGTCGCCGCCAGCGAAAAGCTCGGCGTGGTCCACACCGGGGTGGCGATCTCCAGCTGGAAACCGCTGAAGTCCAGCAGCCCCAGGATGCCGGAGAGCGCCGTGCCGACCAACAGCGCGGCCAGCACGCAGTAGCGCGGCGACAGACGCTTGACCAGCAGGTAGCTGAAGAACATGCCCAGCACCAGCACCGTGCGGTGCTGGGCGGCGACAAAGATTTCGCTGCCGATCTTGAACAGGATCCCGGCCAGCAGGGCCGAGGCGAGCGAGGCGGGGATGCGCCTTACCAGGCGCTCGAAGCTGCCGGTCAGGCCGCACATCAACACCAGCACGGCGCAGGTGATGTATGCACCGATCGCCTCGCCGTAGCTGACGCCACCGAGGCTGGTGATCAGCAGCGCCGCGCCGGGCGTCGACCAGGCCACCGTGACCGGGGTACGGTAGCGCAGCGACAGGCCGATGCTGCACACCGCCATGCCGATCGACAGCGCCCAGATCCACGACGAGATCTGGGCGCTGGTCAGGCCGGCGGCCTGGCCTGCCTGGAACATCAGCACCAGCGAGCTGGTATAGCCGGTGAGCATGGCGATAAAGCCGGCGACGATCGCCGACGGCGAGCTGTCCGCCAGCGGCCGCAGGCGCGCGGAGGTGGCATCGGTCATAGGGCATTCCTTGTGCAGGTGTAAGCAGTTTTTTCAGGCTACCGTGCCATGGCGTGATCCTTGCCATACAGCAGGCATTGCATTTAGCCGTACAGTCGCCAACTATGGGGCATTACTACGCAACTGCGTGAAAGGGGAGGGGCGATGTACAAGGTGTATGGGGATTACCAGTCGGGCAACTGCTACAAGGTCAAGCTGATGCTGAGCCTGCTCGACCGTCCGTATGAGTGGCACCCGGTGGACATACTCAAGGGTGAGACGGAAACGCCCGAGTTCCTGGCCATGAACCCCAACGGCAAGGTGCCGGTGCTCAAGCTCGAGGACGGCACCTGCCTGTGGGAGTCCAACGCGATTCTCAACTATCTGGCCGATGGCAGCGAGTTCCTGCCCAGCGAGCCACGCCTGCGTACCCAGGTGCTGCAGTGGCAGTTCTTCGAGCAGTACAGCCACGAGCCGTACATTGCCGTGGCGCGCTTCATCCAGTTTTACCTGGGCTTGCCGCAGGACCGGCTGGAGGAATACAAGGGGCTGCACAAGGGCGGCTACAAGGCGCTCAAGGTGATGAACAAACAGCTGGAAATGACGCCCTACCTGGTCGGTGAGCAGTACTCGATCGCCGACGTGGCGTTGTATGCCTATACCCATGTGGCGCATCAGGGGGGATTCGACCTGACCGATTATCCGGCGGTGAAGGCCTGGCTGGCGCGGGTGGCCAGCCATCCTCGGCATGTGCCGATGTTGGATTGACCGGCTTCATTGCGGGGCGAGTCCGCTTGTGGAAGCGGGCGGCTATCTGTCAGACCGCCGCGAAGCGTTTGTCCAGATAGGCAATGATATCCTTGGACTCGTACATCCAGGTCACCTCGCCTTGTTCCTCAATACGCAGGCACGGCACCTTCACCCGGCCACCGCCTTCCAGCAGCGCCTGGCGGTGCCGGGCATCGTTCTTCGCATCGCGCAGCGCCACCGGCACATTGAGGCGGTGCAGGGCGCGGCGGGTCTTCACGCAGAAGGGGCAGGCATGGAACTGGTACAGCGCCAGGCCCTTGGCCTGTTGTTCGACCTGGGCCTGGGCCGCGGCATCGCGCTGCTTCCTGGCCGGACGGCTGATCCAGTCGCCGAACACGATAAGCTGGCCGAGGCCGACCCGCAGGGCTTTGACGATCATGGGCAACTCCTGACATGAAAAAGCCGACCCCAGGGGGTCGGCTCGGGACACAGGCCGATCACTTGATCAGGCTGAGGAACTCGCTGCGGGTGGCGGCGTTCTCGCGGAACTCGCCGAGCATCACCGAGGTGAGCATGGTCGAGTTCTGCTTTTCGACACCGCGCAT